>ENA-UOWO01000144-UOWO01000144.1-activated-sludge-metagenome-genome-assembly--contig:-NODE-144-length-98296-cov-16.215205_pt1 | contig 98296 bp, 109 predicted proteins | sample MGYA00238148_ERZ761564 | MGnify/ENA primary metagenome ERZ761564 (study PRJEB28885, sample SAMN05720194) | activated sludge metagenome | isolation source: Anaerobic digester | place: USA... | reverse complement strand
TAGCAATGGAACAGGAATTAAGGTTCGCCATCCGCGAAGGCGGAAGGACAGTAGGATCCGGCGTTATTACAAAGATTCTGGAATAACGGGCGGCCAACATGAGGGAAATTATAACGTTAGCATGCACAGGATGTAAAAGAAGGAACTATACCCAGACCAAGAATAAGAAGCTGCATACTGAAAAACTTGAAGTGAATAAGTATTGTAAGTTCTGCAAAAAACATACTAATCACAAAGAGACAAAGTAAAAGGCGTAGGCCAGTAGCTCCAATTGGTAGAGCAGTGGTCTCCAAAACCACGTGCTGGGGGTTCGAATCCCTCCTGGCCTGCCAGAATACGGCGGCTTCGGGGAATGCAACAGAAACTGAACCGGCAAGAAAGATATGGATTTAAAGGCATAAGAAGTTAAAAACTTCGGATCCGCTTTCCGGCTTAAGGAGAAAAAATGAAAAGGTTTATTGAATTTTTAAAGACGGCCTGGCTTGAATTAAAAAAGGTAACATGGCCCGGAAGAAAACAGATACTTGCGTCCACTGTTGTTGTTATTGTAGTGGGTTTTTTCCTCATGTTATATATAGGATTGCTTGATTTTGCGCTTGCAAAAGCGGTCAAGTTTATATTCAGGTAAAAGGCGGGAAAATAGATGGCTTCCAGATGGTATTTTATAAGCACTTACGCGGGTCAGGAAAATAACGTAAAAGAGAATATGCAGCAGAGGATACAGACATACAGCCTTGAAAAGAAGATCACAAATGTTCTTATACCTTCGGAAAATGTCACCGAGATTAAGAAAAAGAAAAAGGTTGTAAAGAACAGGAAGTTTTTTCCGGGCTACATAATGATAGAAATGGACGTTGACCTTGACAGCGAAGAAGGCAAGGAAATACTTTATATAGTCAGAAACACACCCAAAGTAACGGGTTTTGTAGGCACTAAATCAAGGCCGATACCGTTATCGGAAAACGAAGTGACGGATATCATGGACCTTATGGAAGACAGAAAGAAAAAGCCAAGGATGGCTTCTTATTTTGAAGTGGGCGAGCATGTAAAAATAACAGACGGGCCGTTCCTTAATTTTAACGGCGTGGTGGAAGAGGTTAATCCTGAAAAGGGAAAGATGAAAGTTATTGTCACCATTTTCGGAAGGCCAACACCGGTGGAATTGGAATTCAGCCAGGTTGAAAAGATAGTATAAACTCAAGGAAGGTGGATTAAGATGGCTCCAAAAGGAAAAGGCAAGAAGTTAATGACTCAGATAAAGCTGCAGATAACTGCGGGAAAAGCGAATCCGGCTCCTCCCGTCGGGCCCGCGCTTGGTCAGCACGGCGTTAATATCATGGAATTCTGCAAACAGTTTAATGACAGGACAAAAGACAGGGGAGACCTGGTTCTTCCTGTTGTAATAGATGTTTTTGAAGACAGGTCGTTTACGTTTATCCTTAAGACGCCGCCGGTTCCTGTGCTTTTAAAGAAAGCGGCAAATGTTATTAAGGGTTCGGGGCAGCCCAATAAGGTTAAAGTGGCCAAGATTACAAAAGCTCAGGTAAAAGAAATAGCAATCACCAAGCTTCCTGACCTGAACTGCACTAAAGTTGAATCGGCAATGAGAATGGTTGAAGGCACTGCTAAAAATATGGGAATAGAAATAGAATAAACAACATATAAGGAAGAAGGAGTAATAAAATGGGCAGCAAAAGGCATGATGCAGCGGTAAAGCTTCTTGAAAAAAGCAAATTGTACGAAGTGGAAGAAGCTGTTAAATTGTTAAAACAGACGGCAAATGTAAAATTTGACGAAAGCATTGACATAGCGGTTAACCTTGCGAAGAAACCGGTTCAGGCGGAGCAGCAGATAAGAAGCACAATCGTGCTTCCCAACGGCAGCGGGAAAAAGGTAAAAGTCATTGTTTTTGTAAAAGGCGAAAAGGAAAAAGAAGCGCTTGCAGCCGGAGCCGACGCGGTTGGAGCGGAAGAACTTATTGAAAAAATAAAGGGCGGGTGGCTGGATTTTGACATTGCAATCGCCACGCCTGATATGATGAAAGAAGTGGGTAAGCTGGGTAAGATACTTGGAACCAAAGGGCTTATGCCAAACCCGAAATCCGGAACAGTAACGCCGGATGTCGGCAAAGCTGTAAAGGAATTCAAAGGCGGCAAGGTTGAATACAGAAATAATAAGGAAGGTGTCGTTCATGTGCTTGCAGGCAAGGCTTCCTTCGCGGAAAACGCGATTGCGGAGAATATAATAGCGTTTCTTAAAGTGTTTCTGAAACTTCCGGCCCTGGCGACAAAAGGACAGTACGTAAAAAGTATTTATGTGTCCACAACAATGGGCGTCGGAGTTCCGGTTAACTTTAAGAAATTCATGTAAAGAGGTGCAATAATGGCAAAAGAAAAAAACCAGGCAAAAAAACAGATTTTTGTTGATGAAGCGGTATCCAAAATAAGGGAATCGGCGGGTTTTATCATAACTGATTACCAGGGGCTTACCGTTGAACAGGTTAATAAATTAAGGCGCGAACTTGAAAAAGTGGGTGCGATTTACAAGGTCACAAAGAATACCGTATCCAAAAGGGCGCTTGACGCCATGAATATAAACGGAGACGTCAAGAAAATGTTCAAAGGCGTAACCGGCGTTGTATTCAGCAATGATTATGTTTCCGCGGCAAAAGTGCTTGCGAATTTTGCCAAAGAAAATGAAAAGCTTCAGATAAAGGGCGGATTCATTGAAAGTAAACGCTACACAATGGATGAAATAAAAGAGATAAGCAAACTTTCAAGCAAAGAAGAGCTTATCGCGAAACTTGTGTACCTGTTAAACCAGCCAATAGTAAAGTTTGTAAGGCAGATTGCAAAACCAACGCAGGATGTTGTATACGCGTTAAACGCGGTAAAAGAGAAAAAAGCCTAATTTTTAAAAATATCAAGGAGGTGTCATACAATGGCAATGTCGAAAGAGGATTTTATCAAGGAAGTGGAATCCATGACGGTTATGGAGCTCAATGAGCTTGTAAAGGCTCTTGAGGAAAAGTTCGGTGTTTCAGCAGCGGCGCCTATGATGGTGGCCGGAGCGGCACCGGCAGCCGGAGCGGCAGCAGCGGAAGAAAAAACATCATTTGATGTTGTTCTTACCAATGCGGGCGGAAACAAGATTCCGGTAATCAAGGTTATCAGGGAAATCACAAACCTCGGTCTTAAAGAGGCGAAGGATATAGCCGATAACACACCGAAACCCGTGAAAACCGGAGTTGCAAAGGACGAAGCAGACAAGATCAAAAAGCAGCTTGAAGAAGCCGGAGCGACAGTAGAGGTAAAGTAAGTTATGTCATATAGGGCGCCCTTTTCAAAAAGGGGCGCCCTGACATAAACGCTCTTTTAAGAAATTTTTTTAAGACGGATTTATTCCCGTGCACGTATATATTACGGACACGGGTGATAGCATTTTTAGGGTTTCTATAACCATTCGGAATGCGGCGAACCGTCCGCGCCGCAATCAAAATATATTAGGAAGGGGATCTATGGCAAGAATCAAACAGAAAACAAATATCGAGGAGATTCTTGATATCCCTGATTTGATGGATATCCAGAAAAAGTCTTATAAAGAATTCCTTATGTACGACGTTCCTGCTGATAAAAGGAAAAATCAGGGTTTGCAGGATGTATTTTCCAGCGTTTTCCCTATATCTGATTATAACGGCATATATACACTGCAGTTTGTGGGATATGAATTCGGAAAACCCAAGCATGAAGTTGAAGAAGCCATAGAAAGGGGCGAAAGTTTTTCTTCGCCTTTGAAAGGTATTTTCAGGCTTGCCATAAACGAAAAAAATGAGAAAACAGGGCAGATGGACCTTAAAGAAGCGCCTGAACAGGCGGTCCATCTCTGTGATATCCCTTTAATGACAGACAGGGGCACATTTGTAATAAACGGCGCTGAAAGGGTTATAGTCAGCCAGCTTCACCGTTCACCCGGCGTAAGCTTTGAAGAAGAAGAAGAAACTGAAGGCCTGATGGGAATTCCCATGTATATCGGCAGGATAGTGCCGTACAGGGGAGCATGGCTTGAATTTGAATATGACGCTAACGACATCACACACGCAAAGCTTGACAGAAAAAAGAAGATTTACGCCACCACGCTTTTAAGGGCGCTTGGATTTGGAAAAACAGAAGATATTCTTTCCATATTTTTCAAATCTGAAGATACTGACACAGAAAGCCGCGACCTTACAAAGAAAATTCTTTTTAGGGATGTAATTGACAAGTCAACCGGGGAAATAATAGCGGAATCAGGTTCGCTTATTACCAAAGAAATGGCAAGCAAAATAAGGGAGCTTAATATTAAAAAGGTTTCCACCATAATCTGGGATGATGATAACCCGTATATCAACATAATAAAGACCATTAAAAAAGACGGGATAAAGTCAGAACAGGAAGCCCAGGTTGAAATTTATAAAAAGATGAGGCCCGGTGAACCAGCCACTTTAACAGGCGCAAAGACGCTTTTTAAAAATCTGTTTTTTGACCACCGCCGTTACAACCTTGGCCAGGTTGGAAGATATAAAATCAACAAGACGTTAAAGGCCATTATTGACGCGGAAAAAGAACAGAAGAACTTTGATATAAAAGAAATTCTTGAAAATGTAAGTTCGATAATTGAAGGCAAAAAGAACAAAAGCGGCAAAAAAATAGACAGCATACTTGAAGATATTTCTTCTGAAAAAGTCCTTACAGAATTTGACCTTGTATTCGCAATAGCGCAGTTTTATAAAGTCAATTCCGGAAGGATGGAAAAGAGCGATATAGACCACCTTGGAAACAGGCGCGTAAGGGCTGTAGGCGAACTTGTTGAAAATCAGTTCAGGGCCGGCCTTGTAAGGGTTGAAAAGATGATAAGGGAAAGAATGACCATCATTGACATGAAAAATGCCATACCGGCAAACCTTATCAATCCCAAACCGCTTGTCGCGGCAATAAAAGAATTCTTTGGAAGCTCCCAGCTTTCACAGTTTATGGACCAGGTAAACCCGCTTGCGGAACTGACGCATAAGAGAAGGATTTCCGCGCTTGGGCCCGGCGGTCTTAACAGGGAACGCGCCGGCTTTGAAGTCCGCGACGTTCATTACACGCATTACGGAAGGCTTTGCCCGATTGAAACTCCTGAAGGCCAGAACATAGGCCTTATCACTTCGCTTGCAACTTACGCAAGCGTAAATGATTACGGTTTCATTGAAACCCCGTACAGAAAGGTTAAAAACGGCAAACTTACCGGAGAAATAGAATACCTTACAGCTGACAGGGAAGACGATTTTAAGATAGGTCCGGCTGATGTTATAACTGACGATAAAGGCGCAATTACCCAGGACCTTGTACTGGTCAGGACGCAGGGCGATTTCCCTATGGTTCCGCCGCAGGAAGTGGATTACATTGACGTGTCGCCGAAACAGGTTGTTTCCGTGGCCGCATCGCTTATCCCGTTCCTTGAACACGACGACGCAAACAGGGCGCTTATGGGTTCAAACATGCAACGCCAGGCTGTTCCCCTTCTTGTAACCGATGCTCCCATAGTGGGCACGGGTATGGAACACAAAGCGGCAATAGATTCAGGGCGCGCGATAACAGCCGCCAATTCGGGAATAGTCGCATACGTTGACGCGGAAGTAATAATCGTTGCCACCGACAGAGAAGGCAAGAACCTCCGCGAAAAACTTGATATTTACAAAATGAAGAAGTTCAAGAGAACCAACCAGGATACAACCATTAACGAAAAGCCAAGAGTTCAAAAAGGCGACAAAATTAAAAAAGGCCAGGTAATAGCGGACGGCCCGTCTATGGACAAAGGCGAAATGGCCCTTGGTAAAAATGTCGTCATCGCGTTCATGCCATGGAACGGATACAACTACGAAGACGCCATAGTGCTTTCCGAAAACCTGCTTAAAAGGGACACCTTTACTTCTGTTCACATTGAAGAATATGAAGTGGAAGCAAGGGATACAAAACTTGGAGCCGAAGAAATCACGCGCGACATACCCAACGTCAGCGAAGATACATTAAAGAATCTTGACGCGGAAGGTATTGTAAGGACAGGGGCGAAAGTTAAGCCCGGCGATATCCTTGTCGGAAAAGTAACGCCTATATCCGGCAGCAACTTAACGCCGGAAGAAAAACTTTTAAAGGCAATTTTCGGTTCAAAAGCTGACAATGTAAAAGACACATCGCTAAGGGTGCCGCCCGGCATTGAAGGCATTATCACCGACATCAAGGTGTTTTCAAGAAAAGAACGCGGAAAAAAGAAAGGCAAAGAAGAAGAGAATATTTCCAAGGTTAAAAAAGAAAAAGACAAAACAATCGCGGAACTTGAAAAACAGCTTAAAGATAACATTAAGGAAATAGAAGGCAACAAGGAATATAACAAGGATGAAAAAGCAAGGCTTGTGGAATTTGAAGAAATTTACTGCGATTACATGAGAAACAAACTGGAAGAAGAATACAGGCAGTTAAAGAATAACAAAGGCGATGACCTTCCTCCGGGCGTTATAAAAATTGTAAAAGTGTTGATTGCGAAGAAAAGAAAGATATCCGTGGGCGACAAAATATCAGGGCGGCACGGAAACAAAGGTGTTATTTCCAGGATACTGCCGGTAGAGGATATGCCTTACCTTGCCGACGGCACGCCGGTTGATGTTGTATTAAACCCGCTTGGCGTCCCTTCGCGTATGAACGTAGGGCAGCTTCTTGAAACCCAGCTTGGCTGGGCGGGAAAGAAGGAAGGCGTAAAGTTCCAGACGCCGGTATTCAACGGGATGCAGGAAGCTGAAGTTAAGGAATGGATGAAAAAAGTAGGCATGGCAGACAGCGGCAAAAGCGTGCTTTATGACGGAAAGACAGGAAAATCATTCGCGCAGCCGGTAACCGTGGGCGTCATGTACATGATGAAACTTGTGCATATGGTTGATGATAAGATACACGCCCGTTCAATTGGGCCATACTCGCTTATTACACAGCAGCCTCTTGGCGGTAAAGCGCAGTTCGGCGGACAGAGATTCGGAGAAATGGAAGTCTGGGCTCTGGAATCGTACGGTGCCGCTTACACGCTTCAGGAAATGCTTACCGTAAAATCCGATGATGTTGAAGGCAGAAAAAGGCTGTATGAAGCGATAGTAAGGGGCAAGAACATACCGGAACCGGGAATACCGGAATCCTTTAATGTTCTTGTAAAAGAACTTCAGGGCCTTGCCTTAAACGTAGAACTGGTAAGCAGAAAGACAGCCAAGAAGCAGTAAGAAAATCCATAATAAGGAGACGTTCTAAATGGCGAAAGATAAAAAGAAAAAAGATAAAAAGAAAAAAGAAGCGGCCGAAAAAGATAACATTACGATAAATCTTAAGGATATGCTTAAGAAGCCGGAAGAAAAGAAGCACAGGGATATAGAATTTAACGCCATAAAAATATCCATTGCTTCCCCGGAACTTGTAAGGGACTGGTCAATGGGAGAAGTAAAGAAACCGGAAACCATCAATTACAGGACCTTTAAGCCGGAATTTGAAGGGCTTTTCTGTGAAAGAATATTCGGGCCCACAAAAGATTATGAATGCGCATGCGGCAAATACAAGAAACAGCGCTACAAAGGCGTTGTATGCGACAAGTGCGGAGTTGAAGTCACAGAGACAAAGGTAAGAAGGGAACGCATGGGGCATATTGAACTTGCGGTGCCTGTTGTCCATATCTGGTATTTAAAAGGCATACCCTCAAAGCTTGCGTACCTTCTTAACATTTCAGCAAGGAATCTTGAAAAGGTAATCTATTATGAAAACTATATAGTGATAGATCCGGGTTCGGCGGAAGAAGTGAAAAAATACGAACTTTTAACCGAAGACGATTATATCAGGCTTAAGGAAAAATACGGCGAACAGCTTAATGTAAAGATAGGCGCGGACGCCATAAAGGCAATGTTAAAGGAAACGGACATTGACAAACTTGCAAAAGAATTAAGAAAACAGATTGCAAAGACCGTTTCGCTTCAGAAGAAAAAAGACGTTATCAAAAGGCTTAAAGTGGTTGAAGCTTTCCGCAAGTCCGGAAACATTCCGGGCTGGATGGTCCTTGATGTGCTTCCTGTAATACCGCCGGAATTAAGGCCGCTTGTACAGCTTGACGGCGGAAGGTTTGTAACATCCGATTTAAACGACCTTTACAGAAGGATAATAAACAGGAACAACAGGTTAAAAAAGCTTATCAGCATAAATTCGCCGGAGCTTATCGTTAAGAACGAAAAACGAATGATTCAGGAAGCCGTAGACGCCCTTTTTGATAACGGCAGGCGCGGGCATCCCGTGCGCGGCGCAAGAAACAGGCCGTTAAAATCATTAAGCGATATGTTAAAGGGAAAGCAGGGCCGTTTCAGGCAGAACCTGCTTGGAAAAAGGGTTGACTATTCGGGGCGTTCAGTTATCGTTGTAGGCCCGGATCTTAAGCTTCACCAGTGCGGCCTTCCAAAGAAGATAGCGCTTGAACTTTTCAAGCCGTTTATAATCAACAAAGTTCAGGAAATGGGCTATACAATTAAAAGCGCGAAAAAGATGGTTGAAAATGTACGCGCCGAAGTATGGGATATTTTAGAGGAAATACTTGAAGACCATTTGGTTATGTTAAACCGCGCTCCCACCCTTCACAGGCATTCAATTCAGGCTTTTGAGCCAAAGCTTGTTGAAGGAAACGCGCTTAAACTTCACCCGCTGGTCTGCGGCGGCTTTAACGCGGACTTTGACGGCGACCAGCTTGCCGTGCACGTGCCTTTGTCTTATGAAGCGCAGCTGGAAGCAAGAATGCTTATGCTTGCGCCTTTAAACATATTATCACCGGCAAGCGGAAAGCCGATTATTGTGCCAAACCAGGACATTGTCCTTGGGTTGTACTACATAACAAAAGAAACAGGAAAACCCAAAGCCGCGGACGCAAAGAAAAAGAAGTTCTATTCCGAAGAAGAAGCGCTTATGGCTTATGACCACGACGCGATTGACCTGCACGAAATGGTTGCCGTAAGGATGCGCAATAAGCTTGTTGAAACAAGCGCCGGAAGGCTTATCTTTAACCAGATTCTGCCCAAAGTCGCGGATAAAAACGGCAAACTTATGGAATATGTAAATGAAAAGATGACAAAAAAACAGATTGTCAAGCTTATCGGCGTGGTTTTTGAAAGGTACGGCTCCAAAGTAACGGCCGAAATGCTTGATAAGATGAAAGAACTTGGCTTTAAGCAGTCCACGCTTGCAGGATTCACCATAGGCGTTGCTGACTTAAAAATACCGGACGAGAAAAAAGACCTTGTTAATGAAGCCGCGAAAAAAGCCATACAGATAAGGACCCAGTACAACAAGGGTATTATCACCGACGGCGAAAGGTACAACAAGATTATAGACATATGGACCACCGTTACCGATAAGGTTGCGGATTATATGTTCAAGGAACTTGAAGAGGACCAGGCTGGTTTTAATCCGGTGTTCATGATGGCGGATTCCGGCGCAAGGGGTTCCAAACTTCAGATAAGGCAGCTTGCGGGAATGAGGGGACTTATGGCCAAACCCCAGAAGAAGATGACAGGAGGCGTGGGCGAAATCATCGAAACGCCTATCAAGTCTAACTTCAGGGAAGGGCTGTCAGTTCTTGAATACTTTATCTCAACACACGGCGCAAGGAAAGGTCTTGCCGATACTGCTTTAAAAACAGCTGACGCGGGATACCTTACAAGAAGGCTTATAGACGTCGCGCAGGATGTAATAGTGACAAACAACGACTGCGGAACAATAAACGGAATTAATGTTACGGCGATTAAGGAAGGCGGGGAAGTCATAGAACCGCTGGCAGACAGAATAATGTGGAGAGTCGCCGTTGACAACGTTGTTGACCTTATAACAGACGAAGTCATTGTCAAGGCCAACACGCTTATCACGCCGGAAGTCGCAAAGAAAATAGAAGAAGCCGGTTATGAAAGAATCAGGGTGCGTTCGGTGCTTACATGCGAAACAAGCGAAGGCTGCTGCAGCAAGTGCTACGGCGCTGACCTGACATCGGGCAAGATGGTTGACCTTGGCGAAGCGGTTGGTATTATTGCCGCGCAGTCAATCGGCGAACCCGGCACACAGCTTACGTTAAGAACATTCCACGTCGGCGGTACCGCCAGCCGTGTTGTTGAACAGTCTGAAATCAAGGCAAAACATGAAGGCGTCATCGGCTTCAATAACATCAAGTTTGTAACCGATGAAGAAGGCGACATGATTGTCACAAACAGAAACGGGGAAATTTCCGTTTTTGACAACAACAAAGTTGAAAGGGAGCTTCACCACATAGCATACGGAACAAAGCTTAAGGTTAAGGATAACCAGAAAATTAAAATGGACGAAGTTATCGGCCTTTGGGACCTTTACAACATACCAATCTTTACGGAAAAAGCCGGTAAAGTTGTATTTGATGATATAGTGGAAGACGTTACCATGCTTGAACAGGCTGACGCTTCAACAGGACAGCTTGGCAAGTTCATAATAGAATCAAAGGAAAAACTTTACCCGCATATCAACATAGTTGACGAAAAAGGCCAGCAGATAGCATCCTATTCAATTCCGGTAGGCGCAAAGCTTGAAGTTGAAGACGGCGACAAGGTAAAAAGCGGCAAAGTGCTTGCCAAGTTCCCAAGGGGACTTTCCAAGACACGCGACATCACCGGCGGTCTTCCAAGGGTTGCGGAACTTGTGGAAGCAAGAAGGCCCAAAACCCCTGCGGTTATCACTGAAATTGACGGAAGGGTAAGGTTTGAAGAATCATCCACAGGCGTCAGAAAGATTATTATTCAGAGCGATGACGGCGTGCAGAGAGAATACGCCATACCGCACGGCAAATACATCAATGTCCGCGAAGGCGATGTTGTGGAAGCCGGCGAACAGCTTGTTGACGGAAACGTAAACCCGCATGACATTCTTCAGGTTAACGGGGAAAACGCGGTTCAGGAATATCTTTTAAATAAGGTGCAGGAAGTTTACCGCCTTCAGGGTGTTCAGATACACGACAAACACATCGAAGTCATAGTAAGGCAGATGATGAGAAAAGTTAAGATAGAAGACCCGGGCGATACCGAGTTCCTTATTGACGAACAGGTTGATAAGTTTGTTTTCAAGGCGGAAAATGAAAAAATGGAAAAAGAAGGCAAGGCGCAGGCAAAGGCAAAACCGCTTCTGCTTGGCATAACCAAAGCCGCTCTTTCAACCGAAAGCTGGGTTTCAGCCGCTTCGTTCCAGGAAACTACCAGGATACTTATTGACGCCGCGGTTAACGGCAAGGTTGATAAATTAAAAGGCCTTAAAGAAAACGTAATCATAGGCCACCTTATATCTGCCGGAACAGGCGTAAATGAGTTTAAGAAATTCAAGAAAGTTGAAAAGAAAAAAGGCCGCAAGACAAAACTTGAAGCTGCCGATGAAACGGAAGAAACAACGGAAGCTGAAGAAGCCGAAGAATAAAAGAAAACACCCAAGCCCCGGGATAACCTCCCGGGGCTTTTTTATTTGTAATGGTTGTATATTTGCAGCACTTTATTTTAGTTCTGACGGCCGCACCCTTTAGGAGTGCGTGTTCTTGAGTTTTGTATTTATCGTAGAGGCGCAATATATTGTGCCTCGTTTTTAAAATGGATAATTAATACTTCATCCCGGCAACTTAATCGCGCTGTTTAAAAAATGTAAATTAAGAAAGTTTAATAACTGAAAATAAAGGGAAAAAAGCAAAAATATTCATCCGGGAATTAAAATTTTTATCAGAAAATCTTTAATTAAACGGTTGTTAAAAATAAAAAAATAAATAAATTTTGGTTTTACAATGCAGAAAAGTGTATAAAATGCAGTAAAATCAGGGGTTTTATGGTTGTTTTTGAAGGATTTTTAAGGCGCTAAAAAGATTAAAAATAATTTAAAAAACCTGTTGACAATAAAGTGTATTTTGGATAATATATACAGGTTTTCAATTGCTCTTTTTAACTTTTATATTTTATACAAATGTATGTATATAAAAAGGCAAAAAGGGCATAAAAGGCACTTTTTGCCTTTTGTATTTTACAAGTTTATGAAGGAGGCTTTTAATTTGCCTACGATCAACCAGTTGGTAAGAAGCAAGAGAACCAAGATGAATGTAAAGACGGCTTCGCCGGCTTTAAGACAGTGCCCGCAGAAGAGGGGCGTATGCACAAGGGTTTACACAGTAACCCCTAAAAAGCCTAACTCCGCTTTGCGTAAAGTGGCAAGGGTAAGGCTTACAAACAAGATGGAAGTATCGTGCTACATACCGGGCGTCGGACACAACCTTCAGGAACACTCCATTGTTCTTGTAAGGGGCGGAAGGGTAAAAGACCTTCCCGGCGTACGATATCACATTGTACGCGGTTCGCTTGACACACAGGGCGTTCAGAACAGGAAACAGAGCAGGTCCAAATACGGCACAAAAGCGCCAAAGAAATAATTAAGTTTATAACATTTTGATACTTAAGGAGCATTAAAAATGCCAAGGAAAAAAAGGTCGGTAAAAAGGGAAATAAAGGCAGATTCAAAATATAACAGCATGATTATCGCCAAGCTTATTAACTGCATAATGTATCAGGGCAGGAAAAGCGCGGCGGAATCAATAGTCTACGGAGCTCTTGATTTCATTGATAAAAAGGGCAAAAATTCCATGGATGTTTTTAAAACAGCCATTGAAAACATTAAACCTATAATGGAATTAAAATCAAGAAGGATCGGCGGCGCAAACTATCAGATACCCGTGGAAGTTAACACGGACCGCAGGCAGTCGCTTGCCATCAGATGGCTTATTAACGCCACCCGCGAACGCAAGGAAAAATCCATGATTGAAAGGCTGGCTCTTGAACTTTTAGCCGCGGAACAGAACCAGGGCGGAGCCATAAAGAAGAAAGAAGATACGCATAAGATGGCCGAAGCAAACAAGGCATTCGCGCATTACAGATGGTAATACGGTAATTATTAAAATAAATTGAAAAGCATAAAATAAATCAGGAGATTACAATGGCAAGGGAATTCCCGCTGGAAAAGTTAAGAAACATAGGAATCATGGCCCATATAGACGCAGGAAAAACAACACTTTCTGAACGAGTGCTTTTTTATACGGGTAAGACGCATAAAATCGGCGAAGTTCATGAAGGCGCCGCTACAATGGACTGGATGGAACAGGAACAGGAAAGAGGAATAACCATTACATCCGCCGCGACAACCTGCTTCTGGAAAGATTACAGGATAAACCTTATTGACACGCCCGGCCACGTTGACTTTACCGTTGAAGTTGAAAGGTCGTTAAGGGTTCTTGACGGCGCGGTTTGCGTGTTTGACTCTGTAAACGGCGTTGAACCGCAGTCTGAAACCGTATGGCGCCAGGCTGACAAATACGACGTTCCCAGAATGATATTCTTTAATAAAATGGACAGAATAGGCGCTGATTTCAAGATGTGCCTTGAAAGCGTTGAAGAAAAACTTGGCGCAAAACCGGTTGCAATGCAGATACCGATAGGCGCTGAAGATAAATTTCTTGGCGTTATAGACCTTGTAAAAATGAAAGCGATTATCTGGCTTGCCGAAACTTTGGGAGCCAAATTTGAAGAAAGGGAAATACCCGCGGAACTTCTTGATGAAGCAAAAGCTTACAGGGAAAAGCTTATGGAAGCCGCGTCTGATTTTGATGAAAAAATAATGGAAGCCTTCCTTGAAGGAAAAGAAGTTTCCGAAGAGGCAATCAGAAAGGCCATCCGCGTAGGCACGCTTTCTCTTAAGATATTCCCGGCGTTCTGCGGCACGGCTTTTAAGAATAAAGGCGTTCAGCCCCTTCTTGATGCTGTACTTGCGTATCTTCCTTCGCCGCTTGACCTTCCGCCTGTTAAAGGGTTTGACCCCAACGCGCCTGAAGGCGAAGTAAGGGAAATTGAAAGAAAGGTATCCGACGACGAAAAATTTACGGCGCTTGCATTTAAGATTATGTCCGACCCGTTTGTCGGAAAACTTACATATTTCAGAATTTATGCCGGTTCAATTCAGTCCGGTTCATATGTTTATAACTCCGTAAAAAACAAGACCGAAAGGCTTGGCCGTATCATCAGGATGCACGCCAATACAAGGGAAGAAATTAAAGAAGCTTATGCGGGCGACATTGTGGCCGGCATAGGTTTTAAAGACACGTTTACAGGCGAAACTTTATGCGATGAAAAAAGCCCGATAATCCTTGAAAAAATGGAATTCCCGGAACCTGTTATATTCATCGCTGTGGAACCAAAGACCAAAGCGGACCAGGAAAAGATGGGCATTGCGTTAAACAAGCTTGCTGAAGAAGACCCGACGTTCAGGGTAAGAACAGATGAAGAAACGGCTCAGACCATTATTTCGGGTATGGGAGAGCTTCACCTTGAAATTATCGTTGACCGTATGAGAAGGGAATTTAAGGTTGAATGTAATGTCGGCAAACCCGAAGTATCTTACAGGGAAACAATTGCCGGTTCTGTCAAGAATATAGAAGGCAAATACATTAGGCAGACAGGCGGACGCGGTCAGTACGGCCACGTCTGGATAGACCTTGAACCGCTTGAAAAGGGCGGCGGTTATGAATTTGTAAACAAGATAGTCGGCGGTGTTATTCCCAGGGAATACATCCCGGCAGTTGATAAGGGAATTCAGGAAGCCGCGGCAAACGGCGTTATTGCCGGATACCCGGTAATGGATATAAGGGTAACGCTGCACGACGGTTCCTACCATGATGTTGACTCTTCGGAAATGGCTTTTAAAATCGCGGGTTCGATGGCTTTTAAAGAAGCTTTCAAACAGGCAACACCGCAGATTCTGGAACCTATAATGGACGTTGAAGTTGTAACTCCGGAAGATTTTATGGGAGACATAATCGGAAACTTAAACTCCCGCCGCGGAAGGATTGACAGGATGGAAAAAAGGGCAAAAGCGCAGCACATAAGGGCTTTTGTTCCGCTTGCTGATATGTTCGGATACGCAACGGATTTAAGGTCATTAAGCCAGGGAAGGGCGATGTACACAATGCAGTTCAGCAAATATGAACCTGTTCCCAACAACATAAAAGAAACAATTGTTGCTAAATTCACAGGCAAAAGATCATAAAGGGAGGCAATAATCGATGGCAAAAGAGAAATTTGACAGGACGAAACCGCACGTAAACGTTGGAACAATAGGGCACGTTGACCACGGCAAAACGACATTAACGGCAGCGTTAACCAGCGTATCAGCGGCGCACGGGCTTGCGACATACATACCGTATGACCAGGTTGCAAAGGCGTCTGAATCGCAGGGAAGAAGGGACTCCACAAAGATATTGACAATAGCGACGTCGCACGTTGAATATAGTTCAGCGGCAAGGCATTACGCGCACGTTGACTGCCCGGGACACGCTGACTATGTAAAGAACATGATAACCGGAGCGGCGCAGATGGACGGGGCGATACTTGTAGTATCAGCAGTAGACGGCCCGATGCCGCAGACAAGGGAACACATACTGTTGGCGCGCCAGGTTGGCGTGCACCACATAGTGGTATTTTTAAACAAGATAGACATGGTAGATGACCCGGAAATGATAGACCTTGTAGAAGAAGAAGTAAGGGATCTGTTAAAGAAGTACGAATTCCCGGGAGACAAGACTCCTGTAATCAGGGGCTCGGCGATAAAGGCAATAAACGACCCTAAAGGTGCGGATGCGCAGCCGATACTTGACCTTATAAAGGCGCTGGACGAATTCATACCTGAACCGAAAAGGGACATAGACAAACCGTTCCTTATGGCTGTAGAAGACGTATTTTCAATCACCGGCCGCGGAACAGTAGCAACCGGAAGGATAGAAAGAGGAAAGATTAAAGTAAACGAAGAAATAGAAATAGTCGGATTAACAGACACAAAGAAGTCAGTTGTAACGGGCGTTGAAATGTTCCGTAAACTGCTTGACGAAGGCCAGGCAGGGGACAACGTGGGAGTGCTGTTAAGGGGCGTTGACAAGACAGGAATAGAACGCGGCCAGGTAATAGCAAAGCCGGGATCAATAACCCCGCACAAGAAGTTTATGGGGCAGGTATACGTGCTGACAAAAGACGAAGGCGGAAGGCATACACCGTTCTTTAACAACTACCGCCCGCAGTTTTACTTCAGGACAACGGACGTAACAGGTTCAATCAAGATGCCGGCAGGAGTGGAAATGGTAATGCCGGGGGACCAGGTAACAATAGAAGTGGAACTGATAATGCCGATAGCAATGGAACAGGAATTAAGGTTCGCCATCCGCGAAGGCGGAAGGACAGTAGGTTCGGGAGTTATTACAAAGATTCTGGAATAACAAAAGAGATTAAGAAAGCAGAAGAATGGAGGACCTTAAATGCAGTTAGATACACAGAAGATAAGAATCAGGCTTAAAGCCTATGACCACAAATTACTTGATAAGTCAGTTTCTGACATAATCAAGAAGGTCAAGGAAACCGGAGCGCGTGTTTGCGGCCCAATACCGCTTCCGACAAAGCTTCATAAGTACACAATTGTAAGGTCGCCGCACGTCAACAAGACGTCAAGGGAACAGTTCGAGATGAGAATCCACAAGAGGCTCATAGATATTCTCGAACCAAATAATGACACGGTTGAAAAGTTAAAGACCCTTGACCTGCCCGCGGGCATTGACGTAGAAATCAAGCTGTGAGCGGAGAGTGTAAAAAATGATATCAACGATACTTGGCAAAAAGATAGGAATGACACAGGTTTTTAACGGCAAAGGAGAGGCTGTTCCCGTAACAATACTGGAAATAGCGGACGGTATTGTGGTGGACAAAAAGACGTCCGAAAGGGACGGATACACAGCCGTAAAGTTCGGTTTCTTTGACTGCGAAAAGCCCAAAAGGATGCCCAAAGCATTAAAGGGCGTTTTCAAAAACGAAAAAACAAAGAAAGACCTTCCTTTAAAGAAAGTATTAAAGGAAGTAAGGGTAGATGCAGCGACTGCTGAAAAATTCAATATAGGCGATACGCTTACAATTGAAGCCATGAAAGACCTCAAGTTTGTTGATGTTTGCGGGATTTCAAAGGGTAAAGGGTTTCAGGGTGTTGTAAAAAGGCATAACTTTGCAGGCGGCGCAGCCAGTCACGGAAGCAATCACAAACGCGCTCCGGGCTCTATTGGTTCCAGCACATATCCTGCAAGGGTTTTTAAGAATATGAGGATGGCCGGACACATGGGTGTTGACAGGGTAACGGTTCTTAATCTTGCTGTTGAAAAAGTAGACCTTGAAAATAAGTTTATGCTTGTTCAGGGCGCTGTTCCGGGTTCCAACAACGGCGTTGTTGAAATAAGAAAAAGCGTTAAAAAGAAGTAAACGAAAAGGAGATTTCACTAATGAAACTTGACGTAGTTGATAAAGAAAACAAGAAGCTGGAAGAATTTGAGATAGCCGACAGCGTTCTTACAGTTGAAGCAAAGGATAACGCGGTTCATGATGTGATTCTGGCTTATCAGCAGAATCAGCATAACGGTTCATCCAACACGCTTACAAGGGCTGAAGTACGCGGGGGCGGAAGAAAACCATGGAAACAGAAAGGGACAGGCCGCGCCAGGCACGGTTCCAACAGGTCGCCTATCTGGAAAGGCGGCGGCGTCACATTTGGCCCAAGGCCGCTTAAGGCAAGGATGGAAGTTCCTAAAAAACAGAAAAAAGCAGCCATGCAGATGGTTGTAGCCGGCAAGCTAAAAGACGGCGAAATTAAAATAATAAACACTATGGATTTTGCTCAGCCAAAGACAAAAGATGTTTCTGAAATGCTTAAGAAGATGAAGCTTAACGGAAAAAAAGTCCTGTTTGTTTTGGAAAAAGCGGACAATGCGGTTGTGAAATCAGTCCGCAACATAAGGAACGCGGACATTATTACTTCCAAGAATCTTAACGTATATGACCTTATGGTTAATTCAAACATACTTGTCACAAAAAAATCCATGGAAGAAATAATAAGGAGAATAGGGTAATGGATATTTACCAGATAATAAAAAAACCTTCTCTTACAGAGAAAAGCTCCATCGCAAGGGAAAAAGGCAACTTCTATACTTTTGAAGTTGACAGCAAGGCTTCAAAGAAACAGATAAAGGAAGCCGTGGAAAAAATATTCAAGGTTAAGGTTTTAAAAATCAACACCGCGAACCTTCCGGGCAAAGCCAAACGTTTTGGACGCCAGATATCCGCGGCAAGGAAATTTAAGAAAGCAATTGTACAGTTAAAGAAGGAAGATAAAATAGAAATAGTAGAAGGAGTATAAGCCATGGGAATAAAGAGCTTCAGGCCGATTACGCCCTCAAGAAGGATGATGACGGTCGACACAAAAGAGGATGTTACAAAAGATTCACCGGAAAAGTCGCTGACTATAAACCTGAACAACAAGACAGGAAGAAACAGTCTTGGAAGGATTACTTCCCGTTTCAGGGGCGGCGGCCACAGGAAGCTTTACAGGATAATTGATTTTAAAAGGGATAAATTCGAAGTGCCCGCGGTTGTTACCGCCATTGAATATGACCCTTACAGAACATGCAGAATAGCGCTTCTTTCGTATAAAGACGGCGACAAACGTTATATTGTAGCACCTGTCGGTTTAAATGTAGGCGATACAGTGGTAAGTTCTGATACGGCTGAAATTAAGACCGGAAACAGCTTGTCCTTGAATTTCATGCCTGTCGGTACCATCGTGCATAACATTGAAATTACGCCGGGAAAAGGCGGACAGATTGCGCGCGGCGCGGGTTCTTTCGCGCAGATTATGGGCAAGGAAGGCGAGCATGTTGTATTAAAGATGCCTTCAGGCGAACTTCGTATGGTTATGAAAAGGTGCAGGGCGACAGTAGGCCAGGTTGGAAACACAGACCATGAAAATATTATAATCGGCAAAGCAGGAAGAAACAGATGGAGAGGCATTAAGCCAAGAAACAGGGCTATGGCTATGAACCCTGTTGACCATCCTATGGGCGGCGGAGAAGGAAAATCCAAATCCGGCGCGCACCCATGCTCGCCTACCGGCGTAAAGGCAAAGGGTTTCAAAACAAGGGATAAAAAGAAATATTCCAATAAATATATTATCAGAAGGCGTAAAGCAAAAACAGGAGGAACAATATAAATGAGCAGGTCCCTCAAGAAAGGCCCTTACATAGACGAAAAACTGCTTGATAAGGTTTTGAAATCAAATGAAGCAGGCGATAAAAAGGTAATTAAGACATGGGCAAGAAGAAGCGTAATTTCACCGGAAATGGTCGGGGTTACGTTTGCGGTTCATAACGGCAAGAAGTTTGTCCCTGTGTATGTAACTGAAAACATGGTAGGGCACAGGCTTGGAGAGTTTTCGCCGACAAGGACATTTAAAGGCCACGGCGATATGAAAAAAGAATCAGCAGCCAAGAAATAACAGGTAAAGGAGCCAATATAAAATGGAAGCTAAAGCAATAGGAAGGTATTTAAGAATATCGCCCATCAAGTTAAGGCTTGTGGCAAAACAGATAAAGAAAAAAAGCGTCAGCGAAGCCATTTCAACTTTGCAGTTTATGAACAAAGCCGGCGCGCCTCACGTGCTTAAGGTTTTAAAATCAGCCGTGGCAAACGCCGCAAAAAACCATGGCGCGGACGCGGAAAAACTTTATGTTCTTGAATCTGTGGTAAACGACGGGCCTATCATCAAATGGGCAAAAAGATTCCACGCCAGAGCAATGGGAAGGGCTGCGGGTATTCACAAAAAAGCGGCTCACCTTACGATAGTCGTAACAGATAAAAAAATAAAGAAGGAGAGATAATTCCATATGGGCCATAAGATTAATCCGGAAGGAATAAGAATTGGAATAATAAGGACTTGGAAGTCTAAATGGCTGTCCAAAAAGAATTTTAAGGAACTTCTCCTTGAAGATAATAAGATAAGAAAATACATCAAAGAAAAACTTTACAGCGCCGGCATATCGAAGATAGAAATTGAAAGGGCCGGGCAGAAAGCCATAGTGAAGATTCATACCGCGAAGCCGGGAATGATTATCGGCAGAAAAGGAACTGAAGTTGAAGTTTTAAAGAAACAGCTTGAAAAACTTACAGGCAAGCAGATGCTGATAGATCCCGTTGAAGTTAAAAGGCCGGAACTGGACGCACAGCTTGTCGCGGAAAATGTCGCCCAGCAGCTTGAAAAACGAGTCGCGTTCAGAAGGGCTATGAAGAAAGCCATGCAGACAACAATGGCATCCGACGCCGGCGCGCAGGGAATCAAGATATGCACATCCGGAAGGCTTGGAGGCGCTGAAATAGCAAGGACCGAATGGTATACAGAAGGCCGTGTTCCGCTTCAGACATTAAGGGCGGATATTGATTACGGATACGCTATAGCAAAAACCACCTATGGAACAATAGGTGTAAAGGTTTGGATATTCAAGGGCGAAATACTTCCCGGCGAAAATAAAGAATAATTAATACGGAGGATTTTGTACATGCTGATGCCATCAAGGGTTAAATACAGGAAACAGATGAGAGGAAGAATGTCGGGCGTTGCCACAAGCGGCAATAAAGTAAGTTTTGGAGAGTTCGGACTGAAGGCGCTGGAACCTGCATGGGTAACCGCAAGGCAGATTGAAGCCGCGCGCGTTGCAATAAACAGGCAGCTTAAAAAAGGCGGAAAGCTCTGGGTAAGGATATTCCCGGACAAACCGATAACAAAAAAGCCTGCTGAAACAAGGATGGGTAAAGGTAAAGGCGCGCCGGATCAGTGGGTTGTTGTTGTAAAACCCGGAAGAGTTCTTTTTGAACTTGACGGCGTAACGGAAGAAGTGGCACGGTTTGCTTTTAAAAAAGCGGGAGCAAAGCTTCCCATCTTTACAAAATTCACAGCAAGGCACGAGCTGTAATAAAACGGAGGAATAAATGAAGGCGCAGGAATTCAGGGATATGACGTCCGATGAAATTGAAAGAAAGATGACGGAACTTAAAGAACAGCTTTTTAAGCTTAAACTTAAACTTTCAACAAAACAGATAGAAAAAACTTCTCAGATTAAGACTATAAAGCAGGATATCGCAAGGGCTCTTACAGTGCTTAAACAGAAGAAGAACGGCAAGGAGGCTGTAAATGTCGGAAAAAAATAGCAGAAAGACCCTTGAAGGAGTTGTCACTTCGGATAAAGCCGATAAGACCGTTACAGTTACGGTTACAAGGCAGGTTCAGCACCCGCTTTTTAAGAAAATTATCAAAAGGTCAACAAAACTTCTTGCGCACGATGAAACCAACCGGTGCAAGCAGGGAGATACGGTTGTAATTAAGGAAGTTGCTCCGATAAGCAAAAGGAAAAGGTGGATGGTTGTAAGCGTGGTTAAACAGGGAATGCATGAAACCGCCGCCGAAATCAAAGACGGGAGTGAAAACTAATGATTCAGGAACAGTCCAGGCTTGAAGTGGCCGATAATTCCGGCGCGAAAGAAATAATGTGCATCAAGGTGCTTGGCGGATCAAGGGCAAGGTACGCGTCGCTTGGAGACGTCATAGTGGCTTCTGTAAAGGATGCCATACCGGGAGCGCAGGTTAAGAAAAAAGAAGTTGTGAAAGCCGTAATAGTAAGGGTTGTAAAAAAGATCAGAAGAAAAGACGGTACTTATATCAGGTTTGACAATAATTCGGCTGTTATTATAAATGACCAGAATAACCCGAGAGGAACACGCATATTCGGGCCGGTTGCAAGGGAATTAAGGGAGAAGAACTTCCTTAAGATAATTTCCCTGGCGCCTGAAGTCGTTTAGGAGGACAACATGAAAGTTAAAATTAAAAAGAACGACATAGTTACCGTTATCAAAGGAAAAGACAAAGGCAAAAGCGGCAAAGTGCTTAAAATGTTTGCTGATGACAGAAGAATTGTTGTGGAGAAGATAAATTTTGTAAAAAGGCACACAAAACCTTCACAGAAAGTTCAGCAGGGCGGAATTATTGAAAAAGAAGCCGCAATAAGAATAGACAATGTTATGCTTATCTGCAACAAATGCGGAAAGCCTACCAGGGTAAAAGTTGGAATGATTGCGGACAATAAGAAAGTAAGAATCTGCAAAAAATGCAATGAAATGCTTGATGAAAAGTAAAAATCCAGGAGGAGCTTAATAATGGCGGCCAGGCTTAAGGAAAAATACAAAAAAGAAGTAATACCAAAGATGATGCAGGGCGAGGGATTTAAAAATCCCAATGAAGTCCCGAAACTTGTTAAGATTGTCGTGAATATGGGCGTTGGCAAAGCAACCCAGGACGCAAAAGTGCTTGATGAAGCTGTTGACCAGCTGACGCAGATCACAGGGCAGAAACCCCTTGTTACAAAGGCCAAGGTTGCCATATCAAATTTCAAATTAAGGCAGGGAATGGCGATAGGATGCAAGGTAACCTTAAGAGGGGAAAAGATGTATGAATTCGCCGACAGGCTTATTTCTCTTGCGCTTCCAAGGGTAAGGGATTTTAACGGAGTGCCGCGCACAAGTTTTGACGGCAGGGGCAACTACACCCTTGGCCTGAAAGAACAGATAATATTCCCGGAAATTAAATTTGACAAGGTTGCCAATATAATGGGAATGGACGTAACCTTTGTAACAACCGCAAAGAAAAATGAAGACGCGCTGGCATTGCTTGAAAATCTGGGAATGCCTTTCAGAAAAAAATAAGGAGGACTTATTAGGTGGCTACCAAGGCAATTGTAAATAAATCAAACAAGAAACCAAAGTTTAAATCAAGGGCTTACAACCGCTGTCAGATATGCGGAAGGCCCAGGGCATATATGAGAAAGTTCGGAATATGCAGGTTATGCTTCAGGGAACTCTCCTATAAAGGCGAGATACCCGGAATAAAAAAGTCAAGCTGGTAAAGGAGGAACAATGGATTCTATCGGCGATATGCTTACAAGAATTAGGAATGCCAACATGAAAATGAAAGATTATGTTGATGTTCCTTCTTCGAAACTGAAACAGAATATTGTAAAGCTTTTAAAGGACGAGGGCTTTATAAAAGGCTACAGGTATATAGAAGACAATAAGCAGGGCATCGTAAGGGTATACATGAAGTACGGTGTCAACAAAGAAAAGCTTATTAACTCGCTTAAAAGGGTAAGCAAACCTTCAAGGCGTGTTTATATGGGCAAGGACAAAATGCCTAAAATTAAAAGCGGACTTGGAGTGCTTGTGGTATCAACTTCCAAGGGAATAATGACAAGCCAGAAAGCAAGAGAGCTTAACATTGGCGGCGAAATAATCTGCGAAATATGGTAAAGGAGAAATAAACTATGTCAAGAATTGGAAAGCAGCCTGTTGCAATACCTTCAGGCGTTAAAGTTACAAACAGCGGCAGTCTTTTAAAGATTGAGGGGCCCAAGGGAAAAGCCGAACATGTTATAAATAACAAGTTCGAGTATAAAGTTGAAAACAACGAAGTGGTTGTTGTTCCCAGGACTAACGTAGAAAAAGACAAAGCGTCAAAAGCACAGTTTGGAACTGAAAGGGCTGTAATCGCGAATAAGGTAAAGGGCGTTGCCGATGGTTATGTAAAAGTGCTTCTTTTAAAAGGCGTCGGATACAGGGCTCAGATGCAGGGTACAAAAATTACAATGGCTATGGGTTTTTCGCATCCGGTGGTTTTTGACATACCTGCCGGTGTTAAAGCGGAAGTAACGGAAAACCAGACAAAAATAACCGTAACAGGCATAGACAAGCAGCTGGTAGGCGAGACAGCGGCAAAATTAAGAAAAGTAAAGCCGCCTGAACCTTATCAGGGCAAGGGAATAATGTATGAGGATGAACGTGTAAGAAGAAAAGCCGGAAAGAGCGCGGCAGGAGCAAAAGGCAAATAACGGTAAAAATAAAAGAAATGCCGGAGGATAAAGGCTAATATGAAGATAACAAAAAGAACAGCTGCACCAACAGCCAAAAGAATTTTAAGGCACGAACGCGGAAGAAAAAAAGTAACAGGCACACAGGAAAGGCCAAGGCTTGCTTTTTACAGGGGAGCAAACTCCCTTTACGCGCAGGTTATTGATGACGAGGCGCAGAAAAGCCTTTTTGGCATGGCGACAAACACCAAAAACGCGGAAATCAAAGGCAAGAACAAAGAGTCCGCTGTTAAACTTGGAAAAGCTATTGCCGAAAAGTGCAAGGCAAGCAAGGTGGAAACTGTGGTATTTGACAGAGGCGGTTTTCAGTTTCATGGAGTTGTAAAGGCTTTTGCTGACGCGGTTCGCGAAGGCGGAGTTAAATTCTAATTTAGATTACGGGAGGCCGTTTTGAGAGTAAGGATTGATTCGACAAAGTTGGATTTAAAGGAAAGAATAATTGCCATAAACAGAGTTGCTAAAGTTGTAAAAGGCGGCAAAAGGTTTAAATTCAGCTGCCTGGTGGTAGTCGGCGACGGCCACGGATATGTGGGTTACGGCCTTGGAAAAGCAAGAGAAGTGCCGGAAGCCATCAAAAAAGCGGTTAACAGGGCAAAAAAGAACCTTGTACTGCTTCCTTTGAAAGGCACAACAATACCTTTTGAAGTTACAGCCGAATCAGACGCGGCAAAAGTGCTTTTAAAGCCGGCATGCGCCGGTACAGGCGTTATCGCGGGCTCCGCGGTGCGCGCCATTGTGGAATCCGCCGGAGTTCACGACATTATTTCAAAGTGCGTCGGCAGGACCACCAATCCTTTCAACGTGGTATACGCCACATTTAAAGCGATTGATATGCTTTGTGATCCTGAAAAAATCATTGCGTTAAGGAAGGGCAAATAACATGGCAAAGATAAAAGTTACTCTTAAAAAAGGCCTTGCCGGAAAGAACAATAAGAACAGGGAAATAGTAAGGGTTATGGGCTTAAGAAAAGTTGGCGACACCAAGGAATATGAAAAGACACCGGCGATTGAAGGTATGATTAAAAAAGTTGCATACCTCTTAAGCGTTGAAGAGAAATAACGGAGGATAAAACATGAAATTCAGCGATTTAAAGATAACCAAAAGCAAAAGGAAAAAGAAGACAAGGATAGGGCGCGGAACCGGAAGCGGAATGGGCAAAACAGCCGCGTACGGCGCAAAGGGACAGAGGGCAAGAAGCGGCGGCGCAAAAGCTCCGTGGTTTGAAGGCGGACAGCAGAGGCTTACGCAGAGAATACCAAAGTCCGGATTTAACAATCCTTTCCCGACAGAGTATGAAATAGTAAACGTATCAACCCTTGACAAAAAATTTGAAGCGGGCGCGACAGTTGACGCGGCTTCGCTTTACGCCAAAAGGTGCATTAACAGCAAAGATTCACTTGTTAAAGTCCTTGGAGACGGCGAGATAACAAAAGCTCTTAACGTGAAAGTGAACAAACTTTCAAAAACGGCTGAAGAAAAGATTAAAAAAGCCGGCGGAGAGGTAATTGCATAATGAATAATTCACTCGTAAATATATTCAGGATACCGGAGCTTAAGAAAAGGCTTTTATTTGTGCTTGGGATGCTTTTTGTTTTCAGGCTTGGGACTCACATTCCCACGCCGGGCATTGATACGCATGTTATGAACAGCCTTATCAGTTCGCAGTCAGGCGGGCTTCTTGGATTTCTTGATATGTTTTCGGGCGGCGCATTAAGAAACTTTACCATTTTTGCCCTTGGGATTATGCCTTATATTTCGGCATCCATCATTCTTCAGCTTTTAACCGCGGTAATACCCGCCCTTGAAGCGCTTTCAAAAGAAGGCGACGCGGGCAGAAAAAAGATAACGCAGTATACAAGGTACTTAACCGTGGCAATCTGCGCGGTTCAGTCATTCGGTATAACTTTTTGGCTGAAATCCGTGGCAATCGGCGGAATGCAGCTTGTACCTCATTTTTCATTATTCTTTCAGATAACGACGGTCCTTACGCTTACAACGGGAACGATTTTTCTTATGTGGCTTGGCGAACAGATGACGGAACACGGAATAGGAAACGGTATGTCAATCCTTATCCTTGCGGGTATCCTTGCAAGCATACCGGGGCAGTTTTTATCCATGGCCAGCCTTTGGAAAGCGGGTTCCATTAATCTTTTCCAGATATTGTCCTTCGTTGTAATAATGCTGGCGCTTACGGCGCTTGCGGTTGTGTCGCAGCAGTCGTTCAGGAAAATACCTGTTCAATACGCGCAGAGGATTGTCGGCAGAAAGATATACAGGGGGCAGAGCACAAATCTTCCGCTTAAGGTTGATTATTCGGGCGTTATAGCCGTTATCTTTGCCTCGTCGGTTATGATTCTTCCGGCAATGATAGCAAAGTTTTTTGAAAGGCCGGGACAGACAGGCGTAACGGCGGCAATTTTAAACGGAATACAGGCATGGCTTGCTCCGGGCGCTCCGGTTTATCTGCTGTTCTACATAGCGTTAATAATATTTTTCTGCTATTTTTATACGGCAATATCTTTTAATCCGAATGACCTTGCGGAAAATATGAAAAAGAACGGCGGATTTGTACCGGGTATAAGGCCCGGCAAACCCACAGCTGATTATATAAATGATATCCTGACTCATATCACGCTGGGCGGGGCATTGATGATTGTCCTTATAGCCGTGATACCGGATATGTTCGGAAGGGTGTTTGATATCGGTTTTTATTTCGGCGGAACCACAATACTTATTATTGTAGGTGTCGCCCTTGACACGGTTTCTCAGATAGAATCGCACCTTTTAATGAGGCACTATGACGGGTTTATGAAGACTGGAAAAATAAGAGGCCGCAGAGGCTAAATAACCGGAGGAAAAAATGATATTCATTCTTTTAGGACCACCCGGAGCTGGAAAAGGAACTTATTCACAGAAGTTAATTGACATTTATAAAATACCCCAGATTTCAACCGGCGATATTTTAAGGGCGTCAGTTAAGGCCGGAACGCCTATTGGGATTAAGGCAAAAGAATATATGGATAAAGGCGCGCTTGTGCCTGATGAAGTAATAATAGGTATAGTTGAAGAAAGAATAAAAGAGAACGACTGCAAAAACGGATTTTTGCTTGACGGTTTTCCAAGGACTGTGGCCCAGGCTGACGCTCTTGGGGAATTGTTTGTGAAAAACAAGCTGAATCTTAAAGGCGTAATAAACATAATAGTTGATAAGGATGTACTGTTTAAAAGGCTTACAGGCCGCAGAATGTGCAAGGCCTGCGGAGCCGGTTTTAACGTGAACACAATGCCGCCCAAGAAAGACGGCGTATGCGATGCCTGCGGCGGAGAACTGTTCCAGAGAAACGATGATAAGCCCGAAACAATAGAGAACAGGCTGGTTGTTTATGACAAACAGACTGCGCCTCTTATTGATTACTATAAATCAAGAAAAGTGCTGAAAGATGTCAACGCGTCAAACGGAAGCGTTGATGAAATAGTTGCAAAGATTAAGGCGGCGCTGGAAAGCAAGTAAAATGATAGATTTAAAGTCCGAAAAAGAAATAGAGCTGATAGCAAAAAGCGCTGAAATATTAAGCGAAGTTCTTATAAAGATGAAAGAGATGATAAAGCCGGGAATAACCACCGAAGAAATTGACGGTCTGGCAAGAAAAATGGTCAAAGACCGCGGTGTAAAAGCCGCGTTTTTAGGCTACAGGGGTTATCCGGCGGCTGTATGCGTTTCCGTAAACGAAGAGGTTGTTCATGGAATACCTTCTTCAAAGATAAAATTAAAAGAAGGCGATATTGTCAGCCTGGATTTCGGGGTTGAACGTGAAGGCTTTTTTTCGGATGCGGCATTGACTGTTCCGGTCGGAAAGATCTCCGGAAGGGCGCAGAAGCTTATAAAAGTCACGCAGGAAGCGCTTTTAAAAGGCATTGATATGGCAAAGCCGGGCAACCGTATATCTGACATTTCCGCGGCAGTTCAGAGATACGTTGAAGCCAACGGTTTTTCCGTTGTCAGGGACCTTTGCGGGCACGGCGTTGGCAGAAAAGTTCATGAAGAACCAATGATTCCGAATTTTGGAAAGCCCGGACAGGGGCCTTTAATTCAGCCCGGAATGGTTCTGGCTATAGAACCGATGGTGAATGCCGGAAGTTATGAAGTGGCGACACTGGACGATGAATGGACGGTTGTAACGATGGACGGCGCTGTGTCGGCTCATTTTGAACACACGGTGGCTGTAACAGAAAACGGGCCGGTAATTTTAACCCGGCATTCATAAAATAAGGAGTATATATGTCAAAAGAAGACCTGATAGAAGCGGAAGGCACTATTGTAGAACCACTTCCGAATGCTACTTTCAGGGTGCAGATAGAAAACGGGCATAAAGTGCTTGCCCATGTTTCCGGAAAAATGAGAATGAATTTTATAAAACTGCTGCCCGGAGACAAAGTAACGGTTCAGCTTTCCCCGTATGACCTGACAAAAGGAAGAATAATTTACAGGAAGACAAAATAAGAGGTGAAGTGAAGATGAAAGTAAGGACATCGGTTAAGAAGATATGTGAAAAATGCAAGGTAATAAGAAGAAAAGGCAAAGTAACAGTGATTTGCGAAAACCCCAAGCACAAACAGAAACAGGGATAAGGAGGCACTAATTTGGCACGTATATCCGGAATAGACTTACCGAAAAACAAAAGAATAGATGTGGCGCTTACATACATTTACGGTATAGGCGATGTCCTTTCAAAGCAGATACTGGAAGACGCCAATGTGAAACCCGATACCAGGGTTTTCAATCTTACAGAGGATGAAGCCTACAAGATTCAGGAAGTTATGCTTAAAAAAGGCATAAAGTCCGAAGGCGACTTAAAAAAAGAAGTTTCGCAGGATATCAAAAGGCTTATGGATATCGGCTGCTACAGGGGTATGAGGCACCGCAAGGGCCTTCCTGTAAGGGGCCAGAGGACCAGAAGCAACGCAAGGACAAGAAAAGGACCAAGAAAAACAGTCGGCGCGAAAGTTAAAGTCGAATAATAATATAGAATCAATTAAAAGGAGGTAGTATTTTTGGCTAAATCAAAAAAGATAAGTGCGATTCCGGAGCTGGCAATAGCAAATGTCAACTCTACATTCAACAACACAATCATTAACATATCCACCAAAGAAGGGGATACAATTTCCTGGGCAAGCGGCGGAAGCGTCGGAATGAAGGGCTCAAGAAAGAGCACGCCTTTTGCGGCGCAGCTTGCTGCCGAAAAAGCCGGTAAAAAAGCTTTTGACGCGGGTGTAAAAAAAGTTGAAGTGCTTGTAAAAGGGCCGGGAGAAGGCAGGGAACCTGCAATCAGGTCGCTTCAGGCAGTCGGGCTTGAAATAATATTAATTAAAGACATTACGCCTATCCCGCACAACGGGTGCAGGCCGCCTAAAAAGAGAAGGGTATAACCCTTAAATAAAAGGAGGACAGTCAATTGGCCAGGTATACAAAGTCATTATGCAGGCAATGCAGAAGGGAAGGGCTGAAGCTTTTTCTTAAAGGCGACAGATGTTTCACTGAAAAGTGCGCTTTTTCAAGAAGGCCTCAGATTCCCGGACAGCATCATGATACTCAGAGAAGGAAACTTTCCGAATACGGAAAGCAGTTAAGGGAAAAACAGAAGGTAAAAAGGATTTACGGAGTTCTGGAACGCCAGTTCAGGAAATATTTTGAAGAAGCAAACAGGCGCCAGGGAGAAACCGGTGAAAATCTTTTGAAACTTCTTGAAAAAAGGCTTGATAACACACTGCATAAAGCGGGTTTTACCCAGTCAAGAAGGGAAGCAAGGCAGCTTGTAAATCACGGCCATGTGCTTGTTAACGGAAAAAGGGTTGACATTGCGTCTTATCAGGTTAAAGCCGGAGATAAACTGACCCTTGATGAAAAAGCATCCAACCTTAACGCGGTAAAGAATTCGCTTGCCATCGCGCTTAAGAAAAGAAATGTTCCGACATGGATAGAAACAAATCATGAATCAAAAACAGCGGTCATCAAAAATGACCCTGCAAGGACCGATATTACTCTGCCGGTTCAGGAACAGCTTATAGTCGAGTTGTACTCCAAATAATAAAAATATAATTGAAAGGGGTTAACAACGGATGAAATGGAAAAATCTGCAGAAACCAAAAAAGCTTGAAAAAGAAGAATTAAGGGATAATTTTGGAAGGTTTGTTTCGGAACCTTTTGAAAGAGGTTATGCTGTTGCCATAGGAAACGCGATAAGAAGGATACTTCTGTCTTCTATTCCCGGCGCCGCTGTGACCGCTGTTAAAATTGAAGGCGTTCAGCATGAATTTGCCACCATAAAGGGAGTAATGGAAGATGTATCGGAAATAATCCTTAACATAAAGCAGCTTAAACTTGTGCTTGAAGGGGACGGGCCGAAGAAAATATATCTTGAAGCTTCAGGCGAAAGGGAAGTAACCGGCGCTGATATCAAGGCTGACAGCGACATTAAAATCCTTAATCCGCAGCTTCACATTGCCACCCTTACAAGCAGGGAAGCAAAACTTGCAATAGAGATGGAAGTTGACAGCGGAAGGGGTTATGTCACCGCGGAAAAGAATAAAAGGGATGATATGGCTCTTGGAACAATCCCGATAGATTCAATTTTTACCCCTGTCACAAACGTAAAACTTGAAGTTGAAAATACAAGGGTCGGCCAGATAACCGACTATGACAAGCTTATCCTTGAAATAGGCACGGACGGAAGGGTGTCACCGGAAACCGCGCTTACACAGGCAGCCCTTATATTAAGGGAATACCTGAATATCTTTATCACGCAGGAAGGCGAAATAGAGATTAAAGAAGATAAAATGGACGAAGAAAAAGAAAAACAGAAGTCCCTTATGGGCAAGACTGTTGATGAACTTGAACTTTCTGTCCGTTCTTCCAACTGCCTTAAAAACGCAAATATCAAGACAATAATTGACCTTGTAACAAAGTCAGAAGTTGACATGTTAAAGTACAGGAATTTCGGAAGAAAGTCGTTAAACGAAATCAAAGAAGTCCTGACCGAAATGGGCCTTGGGCTTGGCATGAAGATAGACAAAGAAGTGATAAAAGAAATTAAAAAAGGCAAGAAGTAAAAACAAACACCGCTAAAGGAGTATTAATATGAGGCACAGAAAGAAAGCAAAACAGTTCAATATGACGTCGTCGCACAGAAGGGCTATGTTTAATAACCTTTGCCGCGCGCTTATTCTGAACGGAAGAATAGAAACGACAACGCAGAGGGCGAAACAGTTAAAGATATATATTGAACCGATGATTACAAGGGCGAAAAGCGGCACAATTCACGACAGAAGGCAGGTGGCGTCATTCCTTACCGATGAAGCCGCGGTTAAAAAACTTTTTGCGGAAGTCGGGCCTTTTTATAAGGAACGCAACGGCGGTTACACAAGGATACTTAAGTTTTATAACAGAAAAGGCGATAACGCGGAAATTGCAATAATTGAAATGGTTGACAGGGAAAAACTTTACAAGAAAGAAGAAAAACCTGCAGAGGAAAAAGGCAAGAAACCGGCAAAGGTAAAAAAAGAAAAACCTGTTAAAGAAAAACCGGAAGCTGCAAAGCCGGAAAAGAAAGAGAAAAAGAAAGAAGTCAAAAAAGCGGAAACAAAGAAATAACAATACATTAAACGGAGGTTATTATGCCGATAGTTGGAACGAAAGAGATGTTTGCAAGGGCCAATAAAGAAGGTTATGCGGTTGGCGCGTTTAACGTAAATGACATGGAAATAGTGCAGGGTATTGTGGACGCGGCAAAAGAAGAAAAAGCGCCTTTAATTCTTCAGGTTTCATCAGGCGCAAGAAAATACGCAAGGCCGGGATACCTTGTCCACCTTGTAAAAGCGGCTGAAGAAGATTCAGGCCTTCCTATTGCGCTTCATCTTGACCACGGCGATGATTTTGAAATATGCAAATCATGCGTTGACGGCGGATTTACATCGGTTATGATAGACGGTTCCAAATATGACTTTGAAGAAAACATCAAACTTACAAAGCAGGTTGTTGAATACGCGCATTCAAAAGGCGTTGTGGTTGAAGCCGAACTTGGCAAACTTGCCGGCATTGAAGACGCGGTTAACGTATCTGAAGCGGACGCGAAGTTTACAAATCCGGAACAGGCCGCCGAATTTATCAAAAGGACAGGCGTTGACTCTCTTGCAATCGCAATAGGCACAAGCCACGGCGCTTATAAGTTTAAAGGCGAAGCAAAGCTTGATTTTGCAAGGCTTGAACAGATAATGAAACTTATTCCTGCCGGATATCCGCTTGTCCTTCACGGCGCATCATCTGTCCCTCAGGAACTTGTTGAAAAATGCAACCAGTACGGCGGAAAAATGCCGGGAGCCAAAGGCGTTCCGGAAGATTTCTTAAGAAAAGCGGCCGGCATGGGCGTTGCAAAGATAAATATTGATTCTGACTTAAGGCTTGCAATGACAGCGTCAATCCGCGAAGTTTTTGCAAAGACTCCGGAAGAATTTGACCCAAGAAAGTATCTTGGCCCTGCAAGGGATGCCATTAAAGCGGTTGTAAAGAACAAACTTAAAAATGTTCTTGGATGTTCGGGTAAAGCATAATTAATTACAGCTAAATACAAAGGCGGGATGTGAAAACATCCCGCCTTTTTTGTTATATAAATAAAACTGAATAACGGGAAAAAATGGAAAAGACATTTGTAAAGATAAAAAGGACACTCCATGAAGCTGCGGCGCCGGTAATTGTATCGGCGTCAAGGGCCACTGATATTCCCGCCTTTTTTGGGGATTGGTTTATGGAGCGGGTAAAAGCGGGCTATTACGGCAAAATTAACCCGTTTAACGGGAAAAAGGAATATATATCATTTAATAATACGCGGCTTTTTGTCTTTTGGACCAAGAATCCGGAACCGTTTATGATTCATCTGGATGAACTTGATAAAACAGGGATTAATTATTATTTTCTTTTTACTTTAAACGATTACGAGGCAGAAGGTCTGGAAACCGGCCTGCCGGAACTGCAAAAAAGGATTAAGACATTTATCAGATTGTCAAAAAGAACCGGTAAAAACAGGGTGTGCTGGCGTTTTGACCCTCTTTTAATGGCGCCGGGTATGACCGTGGAAAAGCTTGCACGTAAAATAGAGAGTATTGCGGAAAAGATATCACCTTACACCGAAAAACTAATATTCAGTTTTGTTGATATTGATAAGTACAGGAAAGTAAAAAGAAATACAGAAGGCGCCAAAAAGGGAATTAGGGAGCTTTCGGAACAGGAAAAGCACAGGATCCTGAAGTCAATGCAAAAAATAGCGGTTAAATATAAACTGCAGCTTTCGCCGTGCGCTGTTGATTTTGACCTTGAATCCCGCGGAATCAAACCCGGCTCCTGCATTGATCCGGCGATGATTGCTAAAACGTTCTGCGGCGATACGGAACTGATGTCATATATCGGGGCCAATGGCGTGTTGTTTCCGGATGAAATGGATTATTCGCATTTAAAAGACCCGAATCAAAGGAAAGAATGCCTTTGCGCGCAAAGTAAGGATATTGGCGCTTATAATACCTGCGGCCACGGCTGTGAATACTGCTATGCGGTTAATTCGCACAAACAGGCATCTGAAAACATGCTGATAATAAAAAACAGGCTTAAAAACGACACCCTTGATTACAGTTCTTGATTATTGAGGTTTTAACTGATAGAATTCTGTAACAAAACATTTTGGGGGAATGATGGTATATTTGATTACAGGGGTTTCAGGATCAGGCAAGACAACAGTGGGGAAAAAACTTGCCAACAGGTTAAACTGCCCGTATCATGAAGGCGATGATTATCATTCTGAAGAGTCGCTTGAACTGTTAAATGAGGGGATAAACCTTTCGGAGCATGAGTGGAAGGATTGGGTTTTTGCTTTAAGGGCTGTTGTGGATATGGAAATCGCGATGCAGAAAAATGCTGTTATAACCGCCACCCTGTTAAAGGAAAAGCAAAGGGCCGCGGTCATAGCAAACAGGCCGCAGATAAAACTTATTTACTTCAAAACCGATATTGAAACAGCAAGGGAAAGGTTACGGCATAAAAAAAACCATATTAAACTTCTGCAGTATCAGTTTGACAACCTTGAAGAGCCGGATAACTGCATAATAATAGATGTTAAAGATAAAATTCCGGATGAAATCGCGGAACTGATTCTTGTTTAATCCCAAGCAGCCTTATCCATAAAAATAAAGTCTTGACAATAACCGCATATTTTTATATCATAATTTTGTTTTTAACATAGGGGACAAACGAGCTAACGGGATATTCTAAAACGTCAATGTTAACTTTCTGTTTAAATCCCTTTGTTATTTTAAGTTTTAATTTGTTTTTATAGTCAGGGGCAGTAGAGGGGTTTTTCGGCATTAACGAGGTGCCGGAAAATACGGCAGGCGGGTAACACCGCCTGCGGTTTTTTTTAAAATGAAATGCAAAAGAGTCTCAGAAGACATAGAGGGGTTTTATGAGCTTATTTTTTTACAGCGTTCCGGTTTTACCGTGCAATGCAAAACACGCGGTAAAACCGGAATTACAAATTATTTTATCCTACACCATTTTATATCTTTTCACATATCTCTTTATTTCTGGTCGGAGCGTGATATTTTGCGCTTAATTTCAAATAATAAAGGCCAGGCATTGACCGAATATCTGCTTGCCGCGGGCGTAGTAATATTGGCATGCGCCGGCTTAAGCGGTTTTTTACAGCAATTAATTAACGGTTTTCTTGAACATGTAATCAATATCTTTTTAATTCCAATAATTCCATAATCGGGAGGGGGTGAACAAATTGAAAAATCTTATTAAGTCAAAAAAAGGGCAGGGGATGACAGAATACATACTTATTATCGCCCTGATAGCGCTGTTTGTGATAGGCGGTGTAAAGTTTTTTGGCCAGAAAGTAAAAAAAGGTTTTAATGATTCCGCTGAAACAATTGAAAAATCAGTGGATTCAGGTATAAACAAAGGGAACAATTCAAAAGGCGGAATTTAAGGAGGAAAGACATAAGGGTGTTTTTGAAAAAACACCCTTATTTTTTTATAACTAATGAAAAATTTTACGGAAAACAAAGGGCAAAGCGTTGTTGAATTTTGCGCCATATTGCCGTTTTTTTTACTGTTAACTCTGGGTATGGCGCAGCTTACGCTTATATTTATTAATTACGCGATGGTAAAATACGCGGCTTATATAACCGTACGTTCCATGGTTGTAAGGCAGGCGGATGAAAGGCCGTTATACGCCGAAAAAACAAATGCCTTTGCGGGTTATATGTTTGACGCGGCAAATAACTATTCCGGTGATTCTGCCGATATGATTGCTTCAAACTTTAAAAGCATGGCTGCGGTTAAAATTATAAAATTTGCCGGGTTTAACCAACAGGCCGTTATAACAGAAACGCAATTTCAAAATTCAGTTAACAGCGCTTTTTTAAGTGTTATAGTTTCATACAACATGCCGTTAAAAGTGCCGGTTGTAAAAAATATATTCGGGATGTTTCAGAAAAAACCCGTAAATTACTCCGCCGCTTATCTTGGTTATCCTTTTTATACAATAAAAGCCTCCGCAGTGATGAGGCTGGAATGAAAAGAAATATAACAGGAAATAAAGGCCAGATTCTTGTTCCGGCCATACTGGCTGTGGTGGCTTTATTTATGGCCGTTATTCTAACGGTTGAAACGGGCAATGTGGTCTTTGAAAAAATTAAAGCGCAGAATGCCGCTGATTCTGCCGCTGTTGAAGCCGGGCTTTGGTACGCAAGAAGCCTTAATATTGTCTCTATAAGCAATAAGATACTTGCGGTCTCGGCATTGGCGGCAACAATATGTGAAATAGCGGGTTTAAAAGGCGCTTTGAAGACGGTTGAAGCGGTTCAGAAGGTGCAGGATGCTTTTGCCGGAACCGGTGATTTTGATAAATTGCCCATTAAACCGGCGCCGCTTTTGCTGTCTGCCGCGGTTATCAGAAACGGCATCAATAACGGCTCTGCGTGCATACCTGTTTTTAATGTTAATAACGAAGATAATAATTATCTGCCTTCGTTTAACCTTGAACGCAGATATGCGTCAGAACTTCTTGTTCCGGATAAGGATGTTCCCGGAAAGTATTCATATAAAAGAAAGAGCGACGGCAAGAAGATATATGTGGATAAGGATGACGTCAGATGGGATGAAAACCTTTCCCATGGAAAGGGAGGGCATATAACCAAAAAAGGATACGGCGGCCCTTCAAGGATATTGAAAGAAGAAAAGGGCCTTATTCCGCTTGATGTAAAAGAAAAATCCGCCGAACACACTGTTCTGGTCATCGCCTGCAGGGAAAAGTCCGGTTTGTTATTAAATAACAGGTTCTTTAAAAATGGCGGCAAAAAAAAGTATTTTGTCGCGCTGTCAATGGCCGGCGCAGCCGGAGGAACCATGGATATTCTGGACATAAACGGCGCTTCATATCAGGCGTCTCTTGTGCCCGTTAAAATACCGGATTTCGGCCTGTCCGGTTTAATGGATGCCGCTGAAGATATACAAAAACAGATTCCCGGATCAGGCGGGGAACTTGATTCTGTCGGAAAAATTTTAAAAGAAAGGGCGGGAATAAATTGACTGCCATAAACCGATACAAAGGCCAGGCAATGGCGGAGTTTATTATAGTCCTGCCTTTACTGATTCTGATGCTGTTTGGAATAATTCAATTTGCATCCATATCCCTTGACCGCGTTAAGCTGGCGATGGTTGAACGCGAGCTGATGAGATTTATAACATCAGAATCAGAGAAGCCGGAAATGCTTGAAAGTTTTGCCAAAGAGTATGCTGCCGCTGAAGGGTTAAATCCGGATTTGCTTGCGGTTTCAACGGGTGAAGGCGAAAAACCGGAACAAAAAGGGATTCTGGGCGATTTGATGGAAAATTTTACCGGCGTCACAATTAATCTGGAATACATATGCAAAACTTCGCCCGTCTTTGAAAAAATTACGGGAAAAGAGGGCATAAAATTAAAGACAAGCATCTATTCGGCGAAAGGCGGGCCTTTAAAATTTGTGCTGACAGAAAAACAGGCGGAAAAAGTAAGGGAATATGGAATGGAGGTATCCGATGAAGCGCCTGTACATTAGCCTGATAGTTATCCTGATTCCGGCAGGCCTTTTTTCATTTATTTATGATAAGTCCGAAGAATTGGAAGAACCCGGCGTCAGAATGGCGGATTTTAAATGCAGCGGCGAAATCAGTGCAAGAATTAACGGCAGTTTTGTAAAAATTGAAAGGTTTGCCTCGGCGCTTGCTCCTGAAGCGGCGGCAAAAGTATTTGCCGAAAAAAACAGCGTCCCTGTTTTGATGAAAGGCAATGCGGGCGGTTATGCGGCTGTTTTTAAGGCGTTACTTCCGGATACAGCCGCGGAAGATATGGATATATATGTAACCGAAAAAAATGGATGCCTTACGGCGGCCGGAATCGCACAGGCGCAAAAAGGAAGCCTGATAGTGATTGTCACTATGCCGCAGGCATACAGAACGGATAAAGCTGTTTTTTTTGACGATGAAATCAGCCATCCCAAAGGTGTTAAGATTACGGAAAGCGTTGAACTTTTGTCGGGCAATCAAACAATTCATTTTGCAAACACATATACTTTGGCAGCGGACAGCGCGGGAACCGTATTAAGCGATTACAGGGCGCGTCTTGAAAAAGATAAATGGGTTATCGGCGCGGCCTATTTGGGTGCTGATAACGGATACTTTCTGGCACAGAAGAAAAACCGGTCTGTTTCTATAACGGTAAATTATAACGGCGAAGGCGGAAATTATACCGTCTGTGTAATCGGATGAAAATAACAGGAGGGAAAATTGAAATTTACAGAAAAAATAAGTAAAGAAAACAGGCTTTTGATACTGTCGCTTGCCTGCGGGCTTATTGCCGCCGGAAGCGGATACGGATTTCTGACCTGGAAAGAGAATAATTTAATGGCAGGGATGAACCCTGTTAAAGTCCTTGCCGCGGCAGGTTATATTTCGGCGAATTCCGAAATAGATAAGAACAGCGTTGAATTCATTGAAATGCCGGCCAAATTTGTGACCAAAGCCCATATAACTGACATTAAGCAGGCTGAATCAAAACTTACAATAGTGCCGTTTATCAAAGGCGAGCCCATTTTAATGAATAAAATAAGCGACAGAGGAACCGAACTTAACATGTCAATTCCCACCGGGCTGAGGGCAATGACTGTTTCTGTTGATGAAGAATCCGGCGTGGGATTCATGATTAAACCCGGCGATAACGTTGACATACTGCTGACATTTGAAACCGCCGAGAATCAAAGGTTATATACGGCAACCGCCACTATACTGCAGTCTGTAAAGGTGATAGGAGTGGGGGCGAATTTTAAAGGCAATGAAACACAGGGTGATTACAATTCCATAACACTGGCGTTGACCCCGGAAGAGGCTGAAATTCTGACATTCGCGAAAGATAAAGGCAGAATTAACCTTGCGTTAAGGCCTCTTGGCGACAGGATTAAGGAGAGTGTCAGGCTTGCGTCGTTTAATGACCTTATGAAACAGATAAAATCCAACGAGAAAAGCGAAGATGAACTTAAAAAAGAATATATTATGGGGTCTCCCGGCAGAAAGGAAGTATCTGAGAATGAAATTAAACCAAGAATGTAAAGTTTTAAAGGTGTTGCTTTGTTTTTGCATATTTTTAATTTTTCAAGCAGTAACCATTTTCGCGGATGGAAGGTCAATAACCGTAAAAGTTGGCGGTTCAAAAGTTATTAAAACTGATGAAGCGGAAAAAGTGGAGGTTATAAGGGAAGAGATAGCTTCAGCCATTATAATTTCCAAAAAAGAGATTATTATAGAAGGGAAAAAAGAAGGCGTAAGCGCGGTAAATATACAGGGAAAAAACGGCCTGGAAACAATTCTTGTAAACGTAAAAAAGCCGGCATCATCGGAACAGATGATAGAAGTATCCGTTCAGGTTATGGAAATAAGCGGGAACGACACTTCTGATATAGGGCTGGATTGGCCCACGCTGATTGGCGGAGCCGCAGAAGATAAAGAAGGCGCCGGCGCGGGCCTGTTAGGGCCGCTGAATGTGGCGGAAAGCGGCGCGCCGCTTTTGGCCTTTGGAAAGTTTTCAAGGGGCAATATTAATTTACTGCTTGATTTTATGGTGAAAAATAATTACGGCAAAATATTGGCAAAGCCCAAAATTCTTACTTCAAGCGGAAATAAAGCCAAGTTTTTATCCGGAGGAGAAATGCCGGTCGCGCTTGTTGATAAAGACGGCAACGCAAATATAGAGTGGAAAGAATACGGAATATCGCTTGAAATACAGCCGGAATTAAAGAAAAACGGGCATATTAAGGCGGAACTTAAGGCTGAAGTAAGCAATCTTGATTACGCCAATGCGATAAGCCTGGGTTCCGGAGTAATGCCGGCGCTAAAAACAAGATGGGCGGGAACAACCATTTCGGTAACGCCGGAAGATACAATAGTGATTGCGGGATTAATACAGAATGAAGATGTAATGGTATCAGGCGGCGTTCCCGTGCTTTCAGGCATACCTGTGCTTGGCGAACTTTTTAAAAACACGCATAAAGAAACCCGCAGGACGGAACTTGTAATATTTGTGACCACAAAAGTTATAGACACCGGTGAAGTATAATGAATAAGATAATTACATTCGCTAACTCCAGAAGCGGCTCCGGAAAAACCACGTTTGCTTTTAATCTGGCAGAATATTTTGCGGCGGATAAAGCGGCTAAGGTCTTAATTTTTGAGTGCCGGAAGCATGTTAATGACGGGGAGGCGGTATACGGCACATCCGGAGTGTTTGAAAAAACTGATAAACCTCTTATTTTTAAACATAAATCAGCGAATGTTTATCTTGAATGCGGAGACACTGCAGGCCTTAAGGACATTTTTAAAGCAGGGAGTTTTGACGCTGTCATAATTGATTCGGACAGCCTGCCGGAAAAATCTGTTATAGAAGTTTCTGACAGGATAATAATACCGGCTGTTTTATCCCAACCGGATTTAAAACACGCTATTTACACTGCGGAAAAACTGCGGCAGGACGGTTTCCCGGTACAGCGAATTGATATTCTGGTAAATAAGATAGACGGCGGGTTTCTGAAAAAAGAGGATTTGAAAGAAATTTTTGGACCTTTTAATGTCTCGGGCATTCTCCCTTATGATAAAGAAGTTTCAGATTTTCAGAAAAACGGCAGGCTACTTATAAGCGGAAAGGCAAAAGGGCTGTTTTTTCATGAATTTAAAAGCATTATGGGCGATATTGTCAAAAAAACAGCGTCAAACAGCGAAAAAAAATCCTTTATTACCTGGGCGGATGATAATATTGATACAAAAAAAGAAACGCCGGATAATTTTAAAAATGGCAGGGCGGAACTGAAAAAAGAAATAAGCAGAAAATTATATGAAGCGTTTGATATGAGAAAGATTGAAAGCCAGATGATGATTGATCCGGCTGCCAAAGAAAAATTTAACACTGATATAAGGCAAAAAATAAAATCCGTCATAGACGAAACAGGTATGATACACATTTTAAACGACAGGGATAAAATTGCCGGTGAAATATTTGATGAAGTAACCGGATTGGGCGCTATACAGGAACTTCTAAGGGATGATGATATCAGCGAAATAATGGTAAACGGGCACGATAAAATATTCATTGAAAAAGGCGGAAAAATAAAGGATTCAGGCAGGGAATTCACCGACGGTCAGGCGGTGATAAGGGCGATAGAAAGGATTGTCACGCCTATAGGCAGGCGTATTGATGAAAGCAGGCCATATGTTGACGCAAGGCTTGCCGATGGGTCAAGGGTAAACGCGGTTATACCTCCGCTTGCTCTGGACGGGCCTGTAATTACAATAAGGAAATTTTCCAAAAATAAACTTACCGTAAGCGACCTTGTTGATTACAAAAGCCTTACCCGGCAGGCTGCGGATTATCTTGAAGAATGTGTCAGGCGCAGAAAAAATATACTTATATCCGGAGGCACCGGTTCGGGCAAGACAACGCTTTTAAATGTCATATCATCTTTTATACCGGCTGATGAAAGAATAGTGACAATTGAAGATTCCGCGGAGCTTAGGCTTCCGCAGGAACACGTTGTAAGGCTTGAATCAAGGCCGTCAAATATTGAAGGAAAGGGCGAAATTACAATAAGGGAACTGGTAAAAAATTCATTAAGGATGAGGCCGGACAGGATAGTGGTTGGCGAGTGCCGCGGCGGGGAAGCGCTTGATATGCTTCAGGCAATGAACACCGGCCATGACGGTTCAATGACAACGGTTCACGCCAATTCGCCGCGCGATGCGCTGTCAAGAGTGGAGGTTATGGTGTTAATGGCGGGGATGGACCTTCCTGTAAGGGCGATAAGGGAACAGATAAAAAGCGCGATTAATATAGTGGTCCAGCAGGCAAGGTTTAAAGACGGAAAAAGAAAGGTAACGCATATTGCTGAAATAACAGGCATGGAAAGCGACACAATCCTTATGCATAATGTTTTTGAGTTTGTAAAATCCGCGGATAACGCGGCCGGAGGATGCGAAGGGGAGTTAAAGAGGGTGGACGGGGTACGGGTTTAATTATAAATTTAGTATCTGTTTTAATTTTACCGCGTTTTTTACGGATAAGCCGGCGTAGTTGTTGTTGAAGACAACGTAAACCTTATCAGCTAAAGCGGCGGATTTTAGGATTTCTTTGGCAAAGAATTCAAGTTCTTCGTTAGTATAGTCATACTCCACTTTTTCTTCTTTTGGTAAATACTGCCAGTTTTTGTTTCTGCCGTGAAATCTGAAAAAAGCAATATTGGATGTAAGACGGTTTAAAAAAGGCATCATGTGATTAACGTGCGGCTCGTCAACGTTGCAGCAGCCAAGGCTGTGTTTTTTCAGAAAATCATAAGTTTCTTCCGTGGCCCATTTTTCATTTCTGAATTCCACGGACATGGGTGTATCCCTGAACGCGGACCTGCATAACTCTAAATATCTGTAATTTTCATCTGAAGGCAGAAAAAAACCGGGGAACTGAAGCAATACGCATCCCAGTTTATCCTTATCTTTAAAGGGTTTTATGATGTAAAGGAACTCTTCGATATATTTTTCTGCCTCGTTTAAAGCGGTTTTACTGCCGGCGTTTTTTTGGATAAACGGGTCATGTGTTATGCCCTTAAAAGCCTTTACGATAAATTCAAAATCATCGGATGTTTTTCTTTCCATTCCTGCGGCGGATTTGGGGGAAATAAGGGCGTAAAAGGTAACGTCAATTTCAACGCAATTAAAACCAAGTTCTTTTTGATAGTAGGAAAGCTCCTGCCGGGGTTTTAAACCGTCAGGGTAAATAACCCCGTTCCAGGTGGGGTCAGTGAAACTTGCCGTGCAGACGCGTATCTTTGATTTATTCATTTTGTTACCCCCTTCATTATATAGCAGAAGGGGGAGGCAAAGGCAAGTATCAGCGATCCAGAAGGTAGTCCGTAAAAGTGTCGTCGGGTAAAGCGCCTACCATGCACGCGGCGGCGCGGCCTTCTTTGTCAATTATGTACAGCGTGGGGTAGGCAATAACCTGATAACCGGATTTTCCAAGCGAATCCCTGTCGGCAAGGCAGAAATAGTAAGGATAATTTTTGCTTTTAATAAATTCTTTAACTTTTTCCGGGTCATCATCAGAGGCGGCAACAATTATAAAGTCTCTGTCTTTATACTTGTTATAAGTTTCCATAAGTTTTTCCAGTTCGGCTGTGCAGTGGCCGCACCAGGTGGTCCATACAGTAAAAAATACGACTTTGCCTTTGAAATCCGACATTTTCTTTAATGGCCCTTCAAGGGTTTTTACATTTACCCTGTCGGAAAAAGAATCAGGCCTTACTTTGCCCGCGGTGCCGCAGCCGGTTGAAACAGCCGCGGATACCGCAAAACAGAGTATAATCGGCAATACTTTCATTTTATTTAAGCGCTTTAAAATCTGCTTCAAAGACTTCTTTCGGCCTGTAACCCACGTACTGCCTTACCACATTTCCTTTTTTATCAATAACAAAGGTTGTGGGAATGCCGCGTATTCCGCCGTATGTTGTGGCTGTATCCCTGTTTGCAAGCGCCACGGGATAATTAATGCCGTAATCTTTGGCGAATGTTTTTACTTTTTCCGTGTCATCAAGCGCCGCGCCTATTATGGCAAGGCCGTCTTTGCCGTACTGTGACTGCAGTTCAATAAAGAAAGGGATTTCCGCCTTGCACGGAGGGCACCACGTTGCCCAGAAGTCAAGGATTACAACTTTGCCTTTAAAAGAAGAAAGCTGAATGTTCTGCCCGTCAATTCCCGTAAGCGTAAAATCCGGTGCAGGGTAGGCCTTTGCCACTGAATTTCCGTTTTCTTTGCTGACTTTTGGAGCCTTGGAAGAACCGCAGCTTACAAGTGAAAAAACCAGCAATAAAGCTAAAGATAAAAACAATAACTTTTTCATTAAACCCTCCTGTTATTTAGAGAAGCCGTCAAACATGCTCAGCATTCCCGCTATTTTTGTAAGCCCGCCGGTCATCATAAGTACGCCTATTATTATAAGAAGTATGCCCGCGATAATTTCTATTTTGTTCATGTGTTTTTTCATTTTTGTAAACCATTTAAAGAAAAACGTAAGGCTGTAAGCCGTAAGCATAAAAGGTATGCCAAGGCCAAGAGAATAGGATGCAAGAAGCAGTATCCCGTAACCCACTGAATCTCCGGTGGCTGCTATTGCAAGTATTCCGGCTAAAATAGGGCCTATGCATGGCGTCCACCCAAAGGCGAAAGCAAGCCCAAGAAGGAATGATTCAAAAAGATTCATGGGTTCTTTGGAATGATGAATTCTTTTTTCGTGATAAAGCGCTTTTATCCTGAAAATTCCGGTCATATGAAGCCCCAGTATAATGACAACTATTCCGGCAACCATGGAAAAGGTATTCAGGTGCTGAAGCAGAAACCTGCCGATAAAAGTCGCGGAAGCCCCCAGTGATATGAAAATGGCGGAAAACCCCGCGACAAAAGCAAAAGAGTTCCATATTACGTCGTGTTTTATTTTTTTAAGGTTTTCACGTTCCATCATTTCCTTTAAAGAAGAGCCGGAAATAAAAGAAATATAACCGGGTATTAAAGGAAGGACGCACGGCGATAAAAATGAAATAATCCCCGCAACAAAAGCTGTAATTAATGTAATTTCCGCTGTGTGTTCCATTGTTCCTCCTTGGCCATTAAATTATATCTTAAACAATTAATAATAAAAACAATTATTTAAGGTTTTTAATCATTAATTCCAGGTATTTATTCAAAAGGTTTTGTTCGCGCCTGCCAATGCCTTTTAACGCTCTGGTTTTAACCGTGTTTCCGCATTTTGTCCCTGCTTTTATTATTAAACGGGCTTTGGGGGAAAGGGAAAGGCGTTTAATCCTTCTGTCTTTTGGGCTCTCCTCAAATGTTATCCATCCGCCGGATTTCAGGCGTTTTATAATGCCGGAAATTGTCGGCTTGTCAGAATTAAGGGCTGACGAGATGTCTTTGGCTTTTTCCGCGCCAAGTGATATCTGCCTTATTACATCCCATTGCGCCCTTGTAAGGCCGGATTGCCTGAGTTTTGCATCCAATCCGCATTTTACGGCTTTTGATGCCTTTTTTAAAAGCGTTATCGTATCTTTCATAAACGCGCTCCTTGAATGTTTTAGTTAGTATACTAACTATTATCCGTAATGTCAAGAAAAAACAATAACGGTTTGACAAAAAAACAGGCGTGTAATATAGTTTATCGTATGTGTTTAATAAATAACAGGAAGGCGTAAAATGACAAATGAAGAAAAAGCCGTGGATATGTTTAAAAACGGATATAACTGCTCGCAGTCGGTATTTACCGCCTGTGTTCCGGATGAAAAAATAAACAGGGAAATGAAAATTGCTCTTGCTTCGGGTTTTGGCGCCGGTATAGGCAGAAACGCGGAAACATGTGGCGCTGTTTCCGGGGCTATTATGGCCTTAGGGGCTTTTCTTATAGGAAATAAGTTTGAATCTGATGCCGCCATGAAAGCGCATGGAATAATGCTGGCTGATAAGTTTGTTAAAGAATTCAAAGCCGCGGAAAAAACTGTTATCTGCAGGGAACTGCTGGGAAGGGATTTAAGTATACCTGAAGAAGATGCATATCTCAGGGAAAAAGGGGTTTACCGCACCCGCTGTTTTGACCTGGTGAAACTTGCCGTGAAATTAACCGAAAGTATAATAAAAGAATACAAAGATAAGTGATAACTGAATGAAAACAGGTTTGTATAACCGGTTCTAACGCTTTTTTTTACCGCTTAATGGTGTATCTGTGTATCTTGTTGCCATAAAAATACTGATAGTATATAATAGGTAAATTATATTAAACTTGTTAAGGAGCAAATGCATGGAACACAACGCGCTTTGGTGGATAGGTTTTAACGCACTGGTTATTGTCCTTATCATGGTTGATATGCTTGTATTTCATAAACGTGACCATGAAGTATCAATAAAAGAGTCCCTTATCTGGACCGCGGTATGGATAACGCTGGCGCTGCTTTTTAACGTTTTTATTCTGTTAACCGACGGAAGGCAGCAGGCGCTGGATTACCTTACGGGTTACCTTATAGAAAAATCATTAAGCGTGGACAACCTTTTTGTTTTTATTGTCATATTCAGCTATTTCCGTGTTCCTGCTGTTTATCAGCACAGGGTGCTTTTTTACGGCATTCTTGTGGCTATGATTTTAAGGGCCGCGTTTATACTTGCCGGAATTAAGCTTGTCACGGAATTTGAATGGATTATGTATATTTTCGGCGCTTTCCTTATATATATAGCGATAAAAATGGTGGCCGAGAAAAACGAAGAATATGACCCTTCAAAGAATCTGGTGGTAAAACTCTTTTCAAAAATAATGCCCATGAAGATGGAATATAAGAATCACAACTTTATTGAAAAAGAAAACGGCAAGCGCCACCTGACACAGCTTTTTGTTGTGCTTGTGACCATAAGTTTTGTCGACCTTGTTTTTGCCGTTGATTCCATACCTGCCATATTTGCCATTACCACCGACCCTTTTATTGTGTATACATCCAATATTTTTGCCATTATGGGATTAAGGGCTTTGTATTTTGCAATTGCAGGGGTAATGAAGCTGTTCCACTATTTGAAATACGCATTATCTGTAATTCTGGCATTTGTGGGCGTGAAAATGCTTATCGCGCATTATTTTAAGATACCAACGGGAGTTTCGCTTCTTGTAATTGTATCAGTGCTTACTATAGCTATTCTGGCTTCTGTTTTAAGGTCTAAAATTATGAAAAATACAATGATGGAATAAAAAACGGCAACAAATTTCTTGCATTAAAACCATTTTTCTATATAATATACAGGTATTTTTTGATTTATTGTGGGCCCGTAGCTCAGTGGATAGAGCAGAAGTTTCCTAAACTTTTGGCCGGACGTTCGATTCGTCTCGGGCCCACCATTAAAAAATATAATGCAGGTTTCGGACGAATCGAAACAAGCGAGCGCCGAGCGAATAGCGAGGAAAAGCGAATTAGCGGAAGCGAGCGCGGGCTATAGTGCCCGGAGGGTAGGTCGCGGTGCAAAACGCAGGAAGCGTTTTGCTATGTGACCGATTCGTCTCGGGCCCACCATTAAAAAATATAATGCAGGTTTCTGATTAAATCAATCAATAAGGGGTGTACATATGATAGACCTTCACACGCACACATTTTTTTCTGACGGAGTCTTGCTGCCGTCAGAACTTATTCAGCGCGCCAGAAAAATGGGGTACCGCGCCATAGGCATTGCAGATCACGCCGATATTTCCAATATTGAATTTGTTGTTAAAAACCTGACAAAGGTTTGCCGCGATATGGGCAAAGCATATAAAGACATAATATGCCTTCCCGGAGTGGAGCTGACACATATTCCGCCTGTTTTAGTTTCAGGCCTTGTAAAAAAGGCAAGGTCTCTTGGCGCAAAGATAGTTGTATTTCACGGCGAAACTGTAACCGAGCCGGTTGAACCCGGTTCAAACAGGGCAGCCATAGATGCAAAAGTGGACATTCTTGCGCATCCCGGCAATATTACGGATGAAGACGCTGCTCTTGCGGCAAAGAATAATGTTTACCTTGAAATAACAGCCAGAAACGGGCATAATATTACAAATAAACACGTGGCTCAGGCGGCTTTAAAAGCAGGGGCGAAACTTGTTTTTGATACGGACGGCCACGCGCCGTCTGATTTGGCGGACGCGAAAAAAAGGGAAAGCGTGCTGGCGGAAGCCGGATTAAATAAAGGCCAGATTCTGCAGGTGATACGCAATTCAGAAACGCTGTTAATAAGCAAAGGCTTTAAAATTTAAAACGGGTGTTTTATGGAGGGTTTGAATGAAAAGGTTGCTGTTTGTTATTTTATTTATGCTGCCCGCGGTATTTGCGGCAGCGGCTTTAACAAGGCCGCCGAAAGTTTATAATGTTGATTACTGGATTGCAAACGTAAAAGGCGGCGTTTCTTATCCGATAGGCGAGTTCGCGAACCATGTGACTCCCGGGTATAATTTTGGCATTTCCGCCAGAAAAGGTTTTGACATGGAATTTTCCGCGGGAGGCGGTTTCAGTTTTATTTCAGTCCCTTACAAAGCGGAGACAGCGCCTGATAATTTTTCCGCTTCAGTGGTGGACGCGGAACTGGCATGGGCTCCTTATCTGCCTGATTTTTTCGTATGGCCGTATCTTAAAGCCGGCGTTGGCATGTACATAATGAAATACGCCAAACAGAAAGATATGACCACGGTGGAAATGACATCAGAGACATCTTTTGGCCTTATTTTTGGGGTTGGCGCGAATTATCCAATAACAAAGATGTTCGCGGCCAATCTGGAAGCCCTTTATAATCACGTATCGCTTGCGGGCGGAACGGGCGACCTTAATACTTTCCTGACAATAGACCTGGGCGTAACTATATTTTTAAAATAAATCAAAACACACAAATGATTACGGAGGAAATGGATGGACAAGATTAAGCACAAAGACGCAAAAAAAATCATTAAAAGGAATGAATTCGCGGAACTGGTTTCGTCAATAGGGAAGTTTGCTTCCAAGAACACGGAAAATGTCATTATTACAGCGGTAATTGCCGTTATTATTGTGGTGGCAATTCCGGTTATAATAAATTTCAGAAAGACAAACGAAGTTAAGGCTGAAAGGCTTATCTCCGAGGCGAATTTTTACATTAACAGGCCGGTTGTGGAAGATTCCAACATGACAATGTACGGGTTCTTCAGGTCAAAAAACGAAAAGTATGAAAAAGCAATTCAGACTTATCTGGAAGTCATAAGCAAATACAGGGGCACAAACCAGGCTCCTGCCGCTTATCTTGGCGCGGCAAACGCGTACTATAATAACGGGATGTATAAGGAAGCGCTGGAATACTACGGGACATTTATTGACAAGTACAAGTCAAGCCCGCTTTATCCGGAAGCTTTAAGCGGCAAGGGCTACGCGCTTTATCAGTCAGGCAATTATCAGGAAGCTGTAAACGTCTGGCAGGATACAAAGATTTTTGAATCGGGCCCAAATGCCAATGATGTGAAATTAAAACTTGCCGACTGTTACGTAAAACTTAATGACAAACAGAAAGCTATTGATATTTATAAAAAAATAACCGAAGAAATGAAAGGCACTTTTTGGGCTTCTGTTGCCTCTGAAAAAATGAAAGAAATTAAACTTTGAAAAGAAAGATAATTGCCGTCATCGGCGGCAATAACGCCGCAAAAAAACACATTGAAGCGGCGTATAAGGCGGGAAATGAAATAGCGCGGCGCGGCGCGGTTCTTGTCTGCGGCGGGCTTTCGGGAGTAATGGAAGCTTCGTGCAGGGGCGCAAAAAAAGGCGGCGGTATTACAATAGGAATACTGCCTTCAAAAAACGGAAAAACAGCGAATAAATACGTGGATATACCGGTTGCAACCGGTATGGGAGAGGCGCGCAACGTGGTGATTGTAAACACCGCGGACGCTTTTGTGGCAATAGACGGAAAAGAAGGCACGCTGTCAGAACTGGCTTTCGCCCTTAAGGCGGGAAAACCGGTTGCCGGCATAGACACATATGATATACCGGGAATTATGAAATGCGCGGGGCCCGAAGAAGCGGTTGAAAAAGTATTTTTAAAACTTGAAGGAGCTTAATGAAAAACTTTTTAAAGTTAATTATATTCATGGCGGCTATAACGGCTGTTTCTGCCTGCGTATACGCGGAAGAAATAGTTGTATGGAATATGCCGACAGAGGCGGACACCCTTCAGAAAAAAGTCTGGGATGAAGAGACAAAAGCGTTTGAAACCGCAAATCCGGGCGTTGAAGTGCGCGGCATCAGCAGGGAATACAAACCGCAGGAATTTGTAAGCGTTATGGCAAGCGGAAAAGGGCCTGATGTCGTAAGAATACCCATAACAGCTGTCCCTGTAATGGCAAAACACGGTTTTCTTGCGGATTTAAGCGCATTCACTTCCAACTGGATACAAAAGGATTACATGCCGGAAATAATGTGGGATTCGGTGGACATAAACGGGAAAATATACGGAGTCCCTTACGATTCTTTTTTTACTGTTATGTTTTACAGGAAAGACATATTTGAAAAATGCGGAATAAACAGGGCTCCGGAAAACTGGAAAGATATTGTTGAATTCAGCGCCATTATACATTCAAAAATGGGCGATGTTTACGGAATAGGGCTGCAGCCCGACATGTTCCACTTTATAGATTTTATCTGGCAGGCGGGAGGCACTGTTTTTACCGGCGGAAAAATGGTTTTGAACGAGCCGGCAACAGTAAACGCGCTTAAATTCTGGCACGCTCTTAAATGGAAATATAAGGCGACCCCTCCTGTGGATATATTGTATGAATCGGATGTGGAGCAGCTTTTTTCAACCGGGAAAATCGCAATGATGCCGGCGGTTGCCAAAAGGCTTCCGGTAATGGCAAGGCGTTACGGGCTGGATATGAAACAGGTTGAAATAGTGCCGCTTCCCGCGGGGCCGGAAGGCATTAAGGCGTGGCATGCCGGCGGGGAAGCTTTTATAGTGAATGATTCCATCGCCCCTGAAAAAAAAGAAATGGCCTGGAAATATATTCAGTATGTGCTGTCGCCTTCGGCGCAGCTTGGGAAATACATAAAAATGAAAAATCTTAATATCCCAATATTTCCGGGGGATTTTTCCTGCGCTACAAACCTTTTAAATATGCCGGAGTTCGCAAATATCAAAGGGCTTTTTGAATACGCGCACATTGAACCGCCGCTTTACCGCTGGCCGATGATAAAGGAAGATTTTAATAAGTTTGTGCTGGAAAAAATATTCACAAACAAGGAAGTTGATTTTGAAGGTATTTTATACGACTTTGAAAAAAAGATGAAGGCGGAATACAATGAGTGACGAAATCTTCAGAAGGGTCGGAAACGACCTGTCAGAAGAGGCCATTAAAGGCATAATACACGACGAAATAACCAGCCATAAAAGCGACGAAGCCGTCCTGCCTATTATAAAGTTCAAGCTTCCTGTCCAGGAAGAAGTTGTAAAAATAAGAAAACCCAAACCCGCGGAAGAACCGAAAAATATTTTTAAAGTGTCTTCGGCGGGAGATTTGATAAAAGGCACGGGCGAAAACGTAATTAAGATACCGGATTCCTTATCCCTGTCTCAAAAATTAAAGAAAGCTTTCCGTTACAGGCGTTTTGGGGAAGCTGTAACCCCCGGAAAATTCAAACGCCCGCAGCTTCCGCTTCCGGAAATAAAAGAAGAAGAAAAAGGGAAGCTTAAACTGCTTGGAATAAAAAGAAAATTTTTCGGATTTGAACTGCTGCTGCCGGCGCTGCTTTTGTTCCTTTTGTTCAGCTGGATGCCGATAATAAAAACATTTATAATAAGTTTAAACACGTTTGAAACCATAAATTCCCCGGCTTTTGCGGGGATGGCAAATTTTATTAAAATTATGAATGACGCCGCGTTCTGGCAGGCGTTTAAAAATTCCGCCATACTTACGCTTTTAATTATCGTGCTTGGAACCTGGCTCCCGCTTCTTATTGCCATTTATGTTTATGAAATGAAGAAGGGAAGCGGAATTGTAAAAGTTCTGTATTTTATACCTTTTTTAACACCGGCTGTCCCTGCCGCGATACTATGGAAATGGATTTACAATCAGGGATACGGCCTTATTAATTCTTTTCTGTCAATGTTTGGGGCGCCTGTCCATATCGGATGGCTTACTGACCCGAATCTGGTTTTGTTGTCAATTGCCATAGTGTTTGTCTGGAAAAATACGGGCTGGGCGATGCTTATTTACCTTGCCGGCCTGCAGAATGTCCCGAAAGTTCTTTTTGAAGACGCGTCGCTGCTTGGAGCGGGAATATGGACAAAGGTCAAAAGCATCATACTTCCTTCAATGGTCCCGGTAATTATCACCGTTATTTTTATACAGATGATAAGCGGCATGCAGGTCTTTGCGGAGGTTTATATAATGACAAACGGAAGCCCTGAAGGCGCTTCCGAAGTTATAGCGACCTATATCTATAAAAAAGCATTCCTGTATATGGATATAGGGTATGCTTCCGGTGTCGCGGTATTTTTCCTGATACTTTTAATATCTATAACCCTGCTAAGGATGAACACCCTTGGCAGAAAGAGGAAATAAATGGCGCAAAAGAAGAGGTCAAAAGTTATCACACAATATGTAATGGAAGAACCCAATTACCTGTTCCCGAAATATGAAATGAAGAATCCGGGGACAAGGCTTGTAAGTTCAATCTGGGGATTTTTTGTCTTTTTGGGCGCGCTTCTTGTCACAATTCCTTTTTTATGGATGATTATTTCTTCCATGCTGCCGCTTGGAAGGATTTATGACCCTCTGCCTGAAATCATAAATACCCCGGAGCTGGGTTTTGATAACTTTAAAAAAGCATGGGAAATAGCCCCGTTTACTTTATATTTTATAAACAGCGTAATTGTTGCCGCGTGCGTTGTGCTTGGGCAGGTAATAATAAGCGCTATGGCAGCGTATTCGCTTTCAAAATTAAAGCCGCCTTTATATTCGGCGCTTGTGGTTTTATTCCTTTCCACGTTAATGATACCGTTTGAAACAATTGCCATTCCGCTTTACCTTTATATGAGGGATTTCTCAATCGCCGGCCTTTTGAAGATTAACCTTATAAATTCATACTGGGCTTTAATACTGCCCGGCCTTGCCAATGCCGTGAATATTTTTATTTTTAAAAGTTTCTTTGACAAACTGCCGGATGACTTTATAGAGGCGGCGCGCGTAGACGGATATTCAGAAACAGGTATTTTCTTCAAAATTATAATGCCTGTTTCAAAGCCCATAATTGTGGTGGTCGGGATAATGAATTTTGTAAATATCTGGAATTCCTTTTTCTGGCCGCTTATCGTGACAAATGAGCCGGGTATTTACACCCTTATGCTTGGAATATACAAACTGATAGAAGAAGGGCAGCCGTGGAACATTGTAATGGCCGCGGTAACGCTGTCAATGATTCCGACCATAATAATATTCGGTTTCTTCCAGCGCCATATAATGAAAGGCGTTGTGTTCACTTCGCTGCAGGAATAAAAACTGATTATTATTACTTTGTATTGGATTGTTTTTAACGGGAATATTTATTAAAATAACTGTAATCAGTCAGGCGTGCAAATTGATAAGGGGGCTTATATGAAGAGAGTTTTAATTTTTTTAGCAGCAGCAGTATTGGTATCAGTCCTGTTGGTATCCTGTAACAAAAAATCCTCGCCGACATCGCCGGATGTGTCAAATGAACAGCAATCACCGACAACGACGCAAACGACTGTAAATGCCATGACCAGCACGGTTACGGAAATTATGTCGGCTACGTCTACATCTACTGTTACACCTACGATGACGATAACCGAGACAGAGACAGCCACGGAAATTGTATCGGCTACGGCAACAAGCACAATAACAATAACGGCTACATGTACTCCGACTGTAACTTTAACCAGCACAGCTGCAAATACGCCAAACGTAACACAGACAGCTGAAGAATCGCGTGTTTTTGTATATGTGGACGGAGGAACTTTTACACAGACAGATTCCAAAAAGCCTCAAAGTTTTGACCATACAATATCATCTTTTTATATTGGAAAATATCAGGTAACTTATGAACTTTGGTATACAGTAAGGCAGTGGGCTTTAAGCAATGGGTATACATTTGCAAACGCGGGCAGAGAAGGAGAGGATGCCACATTCTTCGGATCGGCGCCGTCAGCGAATCAATTTCAGCCTGTTACAACCATTAACTGGCGCGACGCAATTGTCTGGTGCAACGCTTACAGCCAGAAGTATGAAAAAACTCCCGTGTATTATTCTGACGCGCTTCTTACAACGCCAATAAAGAATTCAGCTGACGGCTCGTTTGGCAACACTGTTAATGCAGCCGCAGGGAGCGTGGATAATCCTTACGTTAACTGGAACTGCGACGGTTACCGCCTTGCAACAGAAGGGGAATGGGAATTTGCGGCGCGATATATTGACGGGACAAACTGGACCCCTGCAAATTACGCTTCCGGGGACTCCGCGCCGTATGACACTTCAACAACAATCGGGGATTATTGCTGGTATTCAGCTAACATGAACTCTACCACGCATGATGTAGGCGGAAAACTGCCAAATGCCCTTAATATATATGATATGTCGGGCAATGTTTATGAATGGGTTTGGGACAATTGGGCTGATTATCCGGGGGATTCTACGGACTACAGGGGCCCCGCATACTCGGTTTCACGCATATGCCGCAGCGGATATGTCCAAGTCGATTTAATGGCAACCGGGCTTCGTAACGCTTCCGCACCTTATACGGAATATTGGGGATGCGGGTTCCGCCTTGCCAGGACACAGTAATATATCTTAAATTGTATTGTTTATACAGCCCTGCCGGACTGCTTAAAACAAGCCGGCAGGGCTTATTTATTATGATGAAGGGTAATCTAATAAGGCAGGAATATATTTTATGCGTACGTTATAGCGCCTTTCGTGATATAATTTATCAACGTTTAAAGATAAACAGTAATAATAAATAAGGAGGACTTGTATCCATGAAAAAAAATAAAGCGGCAAAAAAAAGAAATCTGGATATGGCGCTTCACGAACAGAGGATTAAAACAATAGGGCTTTCTGACAGGGCGGTAAAAGCCGCGGTCAGGTTGATAATTATCGCGATACCGGTTGTTTTAATCGCGCTTATTATTTATTTCAGCGTAAGATAAAATGGCCAACGGTTATGTCCCGCTTGCGTTAAGGGCGGAAATTAAAAATTTTCTTAATAAAACCACATACCGGCACGCGCTTGGTGCCGAAAAAATAGGCGTTAAGCTTGCTATCCGTTTCGGGGAAGATCCGCAAAAAGCCGCAATTGCCTGCCTTCTTCATGACTGCGCCAAAGACATGGATCACGAGGAACAGCGCGCTTATATGAAACATCACGGCATAAAAAGGGACTTAAAATATCCCAGACTGTCCGCCTTATTTCACAGCAGGACGGGCGCCCACATGGCGCGTGACCGTTTTGGGATAACTGATAAGGATATACTGTCCGCGATTTCGCATCATACGGTCGGCAGGAAGGGAATGACCAACATTGAAAAGATAGTGTATATATCTGATTTTATTGAAACAGGGCGGAGATATATAGGGTCCAAAAAATTAAGGGAGAGGTTCTTAAAAGACAAAAGCATAACATTAAATGAGCTTGCTCTGGAAGTGGCAAAAGAAAAACTGACATATCTGATTGCCGCGGGGCATGTAATACACGCCAACTCTGTTGCGCTGTGGAACGAACTGCAGGAAAAGAAATTAAGAGATATTTCCATGGAAAACTCAGATAAATAAAAGAAAATTTAAAACACGTAAGGTTTTTTGTAAGGTATTAAATATTTATCATTATACTTGACAAAACTAAAATCCACTGCTATACTTCAGACAAGAAGAAAAAAAGAGAGGCGGTGGTGTTATGGGGGAAAGTTACGAGGATCTAAAACAGGTACTGTCGACTAACGAGGCGCTTGCGATTATCTGCTACAATAAACACCGGCATCAGGGGCTTGTAAGCTGCGCAAGGATATCGGAAATGACCAAAGTTCCGATAAACAAAGTTAAAGAGTCCTGCGCGAAACTTGAGGAATTAAAGGTAATAAAGATACACCGTACCGGATACGATGCCGAAGTGGAAATTCTTGACCAGGAAGACAGCCATACCAGGCACATAATAGACGAAGTTATCTGGGAAAATAAAGCTGAATACGGCAAGATATACAAAAAGCTTATAACCGCAGAGCTTTTTGAATACATTAACGAAGGCAAGTAGCGCCTTTAACAGTTCGATAAAGCCCGGACGCATACAGCGTTACGGGCTTTTTTTTTTGACAAAAAAGGGATATAAGTTTATAATAAGTGCGGGTACAAAAGGGAGATGTAAATGGCAAAATTTTCTTTTCACAGCGAATCAAACATAAAACTGCTTCTGGTAGAGGATGAAAAGAGCCTTGCCAAATATCTGCAGATATCGCTGCAGGATGAAGCTGGGAATATTTTTAACGTTAAAAACGCAAGTTATTTAAGCGAAGCCATGGCTTTTGCCGGACAGGAAAATTTTGACGTGGTGCTTTTAGACCTTAACCTGCCTGACAGCAATGGCATGGATACGCTGATCAAATTCAGGGAAAGATTTCCGGACATTGCCGTTGTGATACTTACCGGAATGGAAGATAAAGAATTTTCCTTAAGGGCCGTTAAAGAAGGCGCTCAGGATTACCTTATAAAAGGCGAAACAGAAGCAGGCGTGCTTGTAAGGTCTATTTTTTACGCGATAGAAAGGAACAGGTTTATAATAGACCGCAGGAAAGGGCGCCTTGAACTTGAAGAGAGCTATGAAAAGTTAAAAACAATATCTGACGGAATAATATTCGCCATGGAAAAAATTGTGGAAACGCGCGACCCGTATACGGCGGGCCATCAAAGAAGGGTGGCTCAGCTTGCCAAGGCGATTGCCGTAAAACTTGGGCTTCCTGACGAGACAATTAATGCCATTTATATCGGCGGCATAATTCACGATATAGGCAAAATATATGTGCCGGCAGAAATTCTTTCCAAGCCGGGCAAACTTTCAACGATAGAATTCAGCATAATAAAAACGCATCCGCAGGTGGGGTATGACATTTTAAAAACCATTAAATTTCCTTTCCCTGTTGATAAGATAGTCTTTCAGCACCACGAAAGGATGGACGGAAGCGGATATCCGCTGGGATTAACGGAAGATGAAATAATGACAGAGGCAAAGATTATAAGTGTTGCGGATGTTATGGAAGCTATGGCTTCAATAAGGCCCTACAGAGCCGCGCTTGGCACGGAGGTTGCCTTAAACGAGATTAAGGTGAACAAAGGGAAGCTGTATTACGCGCCGGCGGTTGACGCGTGCGTGGAATTGTTTGAAAAGGATGATTTTGCATTTGACAGGCAGTGATGTCACAAACTGACAGTTTTACGGCTATAACCTGTTTAAACCTTTGTTTAAAATCAAAAATAACGGCATAACAATTGCTTTATATAAAACGGATTGTATTATATACTGGTTTATCCGCAAGGGCGTTTGAAACAAAAATAACGGGAGAAGGCTAAATTGACAGCTAAGAAAGAGACAAATAAGGTTAAAACAGAGCCTGAAATTACGGCGGTATCAGGTGTTGTTTCGGACGAACAGCAGGATAAAGCCATACGCTACGGCGAAGGCCCGCTTTTAATTGTCGCGGGCGCGGGAACCGGCAAAACAAAGGTAATAACCGAAAGGATAGCATGGCTGATAAGCGAAAATAAGGCGCTGTCATCTCAGATTGTGGCGCTTACGTTCTCTGAAAAAGCGGCAAGAGAGATGGAAGAGCGCGTTGATAAACTTGTGCCTTTTGGAATGACGGAAACGCAGATATCAACCTTTCACTCCTTTGGCAAGGCGATAATAAGCGAGAACTTCGCGGAGTTAAAGATAGCCCCTGACTGGGAAATATTAAAGGAAACTGACGCTGTAATCCTTATCATGGAAAATATAGATTGTTTTGACCTTGATCTGTACAAGCCGCTTAACAATCCGGGGCAGTATCTGGCCCAGCTTGTGGGTTTTATATCCAAACTTAAAGACAACCTTATAACGTGGCAGGACTATGAAATTTTTGCGGCCTCTTTTTCCGATAAAGCGGAAACTGACGAAGACAGGGAAATTGCGGCGAAACACAGGGAGCTTGCGGGTTTTTACAGGGAATACGAAAAACTGAAGACCGAAAAAAACCGCATGGACTTCGGGGACCTTATCCTTGTGCCGTATCTGCTTCTTAAGGAAAAAAAATCCGTCCTTAAAAAGTACAGGGACAAATATAAATACATACTGATTGATGAGTTTCAGGACACCAATTACGCCCAGTTTGAATTTATAAAACTGCTTGCCGGAGAACAGGGCAATATAAACGCGGTGGGCGATGACGACCAGATGATATACCGTTTCCGCGGCGCGGCAATTTCCAATATTATGGGGTTTAAGGACCATTACAGAAGCGGGGAGATGGTTGTTTTAAAGAACAACTACAGGACATGTCAGGAGATTCTGGACGCGGCGCACAAAGTAATTCAGAACAATACAGACAGGCTTGAAATAAAGTATAACCTGGACAAAAAACTGGTTTCAAAATACGCCCCTGAACACAGGATAAGCAGGCTTAACGCGAAGGTGTTTTCAAACTATTCCGAAGAGGCTGATTTTGCCGCGGCGGAAATAAAGCAATATGTGGACAAAGGGTATTACAAATACAGCGACTTTGCCGTGCTTGTAAGGGCAAAAAATGACGCGCGGATGTTTTTAAAGACCTTTGAAAAAAAGGGCATACCATACGCTTTTTCCGGTGACGAAGGGCTTTATAATAAAAAAGAGGTTCAGTTTCTGATAAACTTCTGCAGAATGCTTGCCGCCCCGTATGAATTTAACCCTGTCCTGGATGTAATAATATCCGAACACTATGATGTTGACCCTTTTGTCATTTCCAAGCTTGGAAACCTTGCCAAAGAGCACAACGCCGCGGTAATTGACATGATGAGGGAAAACGAGAAATACCCCGAACTTAATATTCCGGAAAAAGAAGCGTTAAAAATAAAAAGTTTTATTAAGGATGTTGACCATTATCTTTCAAGGGTGGCGGAAAAAATCCCGCCCGGCGAGATAGTCCTTGAGTTTTTAAAACAGAAGAAAATTCTGGACAGGCTGTTTAAGGAAAACACGCCTGATTCGGACGCGATAGTGGCGAACATTTCCGGATTTTTTGAGATTATGAAACATTTCTCCATAAATGAAAAATACGACACCATTCATAATTTCGTTAATTATATAGATTTAAGCATAAAATCCGGAGAGAATCCAAAGGAAGAATTTGTGTCTGAAGTAAAAGAAGACGCCGTGCAGGTGATGTCCATACACAAGGCAAAAGGCCTTGAGTTTAAGGTTGTTTTTGTGGCGGCGCTTATACAGGAAAAATTTCCGGGAAGAAAAAGGGCTGACTACGCGCTGCCTTTCCCGGAAACACTTATGCATGATATAGTTGATGAAGACACTTATTTTCACGAAGAAGAAAGGCGCCTGTTTTATGTCGCGATGACAAGGGCCAAAGAAGCGCTTTTTCTTACGGCCGCAAGGCAGTATGACGGAAAGGGCGGAAAGAAATTAAGCGTATTTTTAAAGGAAACCGGGTTTGATGTTCCGGATGATTTTGCGGTGACGCCGGATAGAATTAAGAAATTTGAGTTTTTTGAAAGGAAAGAAACCGCCCTTGAAAAGGCGCGCAGGAAGTCCAAACCTGACTTTCTTAAGCTTTCAAATTATCAGATTGACGATTACCTTACCTGCCCGTTTAAATATAAACTTGTGCACGTGTTTAAAATGCCCATCAGAAGCAAACCTAATGTCATGATTGGGTCGGCTATGCACGCCGTGTCTGCGGAATTTTTTATTGCGCGCAGGGAAGGCAGGAAAGTCACAAAGGATGATTTAAAGAAGATATTTGACGCTATGTGGAAGCCGGCGGGTTTTTTAACGCAGCAGGAAGCGATTAAAAATTACGAAGCCGCGGCAGAGGCCATTGAGCGTTTTTACGACAAGGAAAGCCAAAACAATATTATTCCGAAATATATTGAAAAAGATTTTGAATTTAAGCTTAATGACAAACTTGGCGTAAGGGGAAGATGGGACAGAATAGACGAAATTGACGGCAAGATAATAATCGTGGACTATAAAACTTCTGATGTCCGCGACGAGGAAAAGGCCGAAACAAAGATAAAAAGCCAGGATATTCAAAGGCAGCTTAAATTGTACTGCCTGGCGTATGAAAAGATGTTCGGAAAAATACCGGAAGAAGCGGGTCTGTATTTCTTTAAAAGTTCCATGCTTGTGACAAAGACTTTTAAGGAAAAAACAATCAGGGAATACGAAGAGAAGATACACGAAGTGGCAGGCCATATAATGAACGAAGAATTTGAAGCCACACCCGCGGCATTTACCTGCCGCTACTGCGCGTTTTTCAACATCTGCCCGTACAGCAAGGCGGATGTTCTGTTTTAATGGACACATCGTATTAATAGTTTAAGCAATTAAGCCATAGCGGAACAAATGTATGTGTATCACTTTTGCTTAATTGTTTATGGTTTAATGCTTCGTAATTCCTGTAATTAAATCTTGACATTATGAACTTTAAAGTTTATATTTATTTATAAGAAACAAACAATAGAGGGGTGTTTTACGTGGGTGAATACAATTATGTTTTTTATACGGAAGGAAATAAATGTTTTGCCATGGATTTTTTGATTAAATTAAGCGAAAAAGAGCAGGGGAAGGTTAAGTATTATCTTGATTTGATAAAAACAAGAGGCCCCATGATAAGGGAACCTTACGCAAAAAAACTTAATGGAAGCATCTATGAATTGCGGCCAAGTTTTGGAAAAACAGAAATCAGGCTGTTCTACTTTTGGGACGGTGATACGGCATGGTTTGTGCATGGTATTATTAAGAAAAGCCAAAAGACGCCTTTGGAAGCTTTGTTGGTTTCGGAACAACGTATGAAAAGATATTTCAAGGCTAAATCCGGAAATAGATTATAGGAGGAATAATTATGAAAAAAACATATGTGGGCAAAGCTGGAAAAATAAAAGTATACGGAACAAATCCGGAAAAATACTTTGATAAACTGATAGAAAAGAGCGCTAACGCGAGTAAAGGCTATGACGAAGAGATAATGCTTCACCTTGTGGAAGGTTTGAATAAAGAGCTTGTAAAAGAAAAAATTACGCCTTACGCACTGGCGAAAAAAGCCGGAATAAGGCCGCAGGTCGTTAAACGGATACTGAACGGCGCGCCCAACGCGGAAGTGAATACAATTGCTAAAATGGGACAAAGTATGAATATGCATTTGTGCTGGCATAAAAAATAAGAAATAACGCGGCTCAGCGGTTCGCGGTACGGTTTAGACTTGGCAGGCGAGGGTATTATCCTGCGGCAGTTAAGGATTTGATTTAAACAACGCGCCTTAAAAGGCGCGGCTACCAATACGTAAAAATAAAATGTATTGGCAGGCGCACCCTTCAGGGCGCGGCAATTGAAGTTGTTTTTACTTCCGTCCCTTCCCCTAACACTTGCGCTTGTAAACTCGCGCAAGCCCGGGGATTTCCGCTTCGCAGGCTCGCTCCAACCGTGTATCCGAACCTCTGTCCCTCGTGTTTTGTCTTTTTGTCTTTCCGAGCTGCCAAGCTGCCAAGCTGCCAAGCTGCCGCCTTTAAAGATTTTCCCCTTGAAAACTGCGCCATTTCTGATATAATCCCTTGCTGTGTTAACAAGCGGGAAGGAATACGGCGCCCGCTGTATTCTTATATATGGACTGCAGGAGGAAAGTAAATGGCAGAGAAACCGTTTGTAACGATTATCTCCCCGGTAAGAAACGCGGAGAGGACAATCGACACCACGATTCAGTACCTTTTAAATGTCGATTATCCAAGGGAAAACATGGAAATTGTTTTTGCTGACGGAGGTTCCACGGACAAGACTGTGGAAATCATCAAAAAGTGGCAGGAAAAATATCCGTTTATCAAACTTGAACTGGTGCCTGATTCAAAGTCGCCGGGTCACGCAAGAAACGCGGCTTTAAAAGTGGCACAGGGCGAATACATCCTGTTTACTGACGGGGACTGCGCGCCGCATAAAGACTGGATAGAAAAAATGATAGAACCTTTTCTTAAAGACCCGCAGATCGGCATGGTTGGCGGCGAAGTTTACACTTTAAGGACGGACGCCAATAATGACACGGAAAATTACTGCGAGCAGACCGGCTTTTTATCAATAGGTAATCGTGTTGGAATGAAGAACGGCGGCTATTATCCGCCGGTTAAAAAAGACCTTCCGCACGAAGTCAACGGTTCACAGACTTCGCCTTTCTTTGCTACGGCCAATGCTTCTGTTTCCAAAAAAGCGGCCATGGCAATAGGAAATGAATTCTGGCACGAACCCACGGGCGAAGACGTTGATTTTAACCTTAGGGTTTCAAAGGCCGGATTCAAGCTTTTCTTCCAGCCTTCGGCAATAGTTGACCATATGCACAGGGCGACACCGCAGCAGTTCTATAAGCAGCTTTACGGATACGGCTACGGACATCCGCTGTTAATCAGGGAACATTCCAAGAAAGTGCTTGAAATTTACATTGATTATTTCGGCGGAATTTCCATCCCGATACCTTTCCCGATACCGGGCATTATCTATATCGGCGACTGGCTTTTAATGCACTTGCTTGGGCTTGCGTTCCTTATTACTTTGGTTGTTTCGGCTTTTGTGGGCGGGATTATAGCCAACTTTACACCGCTTGCGGTGCTTTTTGGCCTTGCGTTATTCTTTACGGGAAAATTTTTCATACCGTCATTTAAGGTTAAACCAAGGGCAAAACTTTTTACATGGATGACCATACAGTATATGTCCAAATGGAATTTCATTAAGGGCGGCCTTGACAGCCAGAAGAAGTTTAACGCGATTAACCTGGAAGGTTAATTTAAAGCAAAGTTCAAAGGCGCGGGGTGCCCAAAGCATCCCGCGCCTTTTTTTATTAAAAATACCGGAGGCTTCATATAAAAAAAACAGCGGCAATATCCGTAATTTTTATTCTGGCGGCGTTATTTATTATCGCAATATCGGCAACTGTGGATGAATCGTTATTTATTAAAAAAGCGGCAGCTATTAAAGCTGCCTCCGGCGGCCATAACGGCGCTGTTGTAAGCGCGGCTTATGTGAAAACACTGCCTGCGCCCGTGAAAAAATTCGCGGCATTTCTTGAAATTACAGGCAAGCCGATGATTGACTCCGCGGAAATTAATCATACCGGGGAATTTAAGCCTTCCCAGGACGGGCAATGGTTTAAAATAAAAGGCAAGTATTTTCTTACCGGCAAAAAACCCTCATTTGTCTGGAGGGGAGTAATCAATATGGCGCCGTTTGTGACGATGGGCGCGACGGATTCTTATTTTAACGGTTCCGGCAGGATGCACATTAAGCTTATGTCTTTATTTACGCTGCAGGATGCTGCCGGAGGTTATATGAATCAGGCTTCGCTGGAGCGCATGCTTACAGAATGCCTGCTTATTCCCACGGTATTGTTTGATAAAAACATAATAACCTGGGAAAAAGCCGGGGCTGATTCCGCGTACGCGTCAATAAAAGACAGCGGCATGACGTCGCGCGCGCTCCTTGCGTTTAATCCGGACGGTTCGTTAAAGTCAATAAAGTTAAAAAGGAACAGGGAAGAGGGCAAAGTGCTTGTATCAAGGGAATGGGCGGGATATCCGGGAGAGTTTAAAGATTATAACGGGTACAAGCTTCCTTCATATATGGAAGGCGCGTGGATTGCGGACGGGAAAGAACAGCTGTATGTAAAATTTAAAACCGATAATGCCGTATATTATCCGGCGGCGGACGCGACAAATAAAGAAGCACAGGCCCATTAAAATATAAAACTGGTTTAAAAAAAATATTTTTTTTTGTTGACAAAATAGTTTTTTATCAATATACTTAGCCCATCTAACAATTAGTTAAATAAATAATTAGAGGTGCTAAAATGGATGTGACATCAAGGGAATTGATAGAATACATCCGCAGGATCGGGCAGCTTGTCAAAAAAAAGTTTGCCCATAAAAACTGCGTAAAGGGCGTTCATGAAGTGACCATGGCGCAGATGTATATTCTGGGGCGTGTTTTTGAAAACGGCAGGATGAAAATGGGCGACCTTGCAAGAAGCGAAGGTGTAAAACTTCCGACTATGACAAGCATGGTAAATAAGCTGGTAAAGAACGGGCTGCTTATAAGGGAAAGCGATGAAAAAGACAGAAGGACCGTATGGATATCTGTTTCGGGCAGGACAAAAAAGGAAGTGCTGTGCCACTTAAAAGAGATGGACGGAATAATGGGGAAGCTTCTGGACGTGCTTTCCGGGACCGAGAAAAAACAGGCAGTTAAAATGCTTGTTAAAATGAATGATTACCTTGAAAGGATGGTATAAAAATGAAAAAATTATCTGCTTTATTGGTGGTGCTGCTGTTTATCGCTTTTCCTGTAAAGGCGGAAAAGTGGGTGTTTACGGAATTTGGCCTAAATTACGGAACTGTAACAGGTCCGCAGAGCAGGATGCTGGAAGGCTACGGTGTATTTGACACCCCGGTCTTTGACGCGAAAGCGGGAGTATCCGTATTTAAATGGGGTGAAGCATATCTGGGCGGTTCATATAACGTGTTTGTAGCCAGGCAGGATTCAAATTCCTGCGCGGTATACGCGCCGCTTTACGCGGGTATCCGCGGCAATATTTTCCCTGAATGGCCGGTATTTCCGGATTTGTTTTTTGAAACCGGAATGACCCTTGGCAGTATGCATATGTACGATGCTGCTATGCCGCCTATGTATTATAAGGACATAAGCTGGACCGGCGGCTATTACAATTTTGGTATCGGTGTTAACTTAAACGTGGCAGATATTGCTGTTCTAAGGTTAAGCATTGAAAGGCCGGCTTTTTATGATGTTAATGAAAAAGAAATTCACACTGTAAAAACAGGCGCAGCCTGGAAAATATATTATTAAGGAGGCCGTGATGAGACCAATGAATTTAATCAGATATTTTATGGTTCTTTTAGTATCCGTGTTTCTATCAGCGGCTGTTTACGCGGAAGAGACTGTGTTAACACTTTCTTTTGAAGATTTCGCGAAAATGTGCGCTGACAATAACAGGGAATTTAAGATGGCGCAGCTTGACAAAGAAATAGCCGAAGCTCAGCTTGGCCAGGCGGCCGCGTCTTTTGGGCCGTCGGTTTCGCTTTCAGGCGGCTATCAGGCTGTTTACAATACTTTTTCAACGATGCCGATGAGGCCGTGGTACGCAGCGCAGGTTTCGCTTCAGCAGCCTGTGTTTACGTTCGGGAAAACGGTTTTTGGCTTTAAAATGGCGGAAGAGGCTTACAAAATAGCGTCTATCAGCTATAAAAAAGCAAAAGAAAAACTTGATCTTGATGTTATATCGGCTTATTACGGGGCCCTTATAACAAAAGAACTTATGAACGCCGGAAAGCAGAGCTTAAAGAGCAATGAAGAATACTACAGGATTACTCAGGCAAAGTACAAAAGCGGGCAGGCTTCCAACTTTGAAGTGCTTCAGGCACAGGTTCAGTACGCTAATTCAAAACCTGACGCAAGAAAAGCGGAAGACACATACCTGCTTTCAATGCAGATGCTTAAAAACACGGCGGGCATCAGCCTTGACCGGGAAGTTGAACTGACCGGAGAGCCTGATTATAAAAAACTTGAACTGACAGCGGATGACATAAAAAATAAATTCAGGGAAAAAAGCGATGACAGGGAACTTATTGAATCCGCCTCAAGGATATCCGAGTACAAAAAATATCTTACCGGCGCGATGTTTCTGCCCAATATAGCCCTGGCGGCAAACTACAGTTACATTTCCGCTGATTCCGCTTTTCACAGCGAAAAAAGTTACTGGTACGGAATGTGGGATGTCATGGTCGGATTGCAGTGGACTTTTTTCAACGGTTTCAAAAACGTCTACGCATTTAAAGAAGCTGCAGCGCAGGAAGCAAAGCAGAATCTTACAAAGGAAAACACGGTAAACCTGCTTGAAATACAGCTTGACCAGCTTTACACAGGGATGGAAGAAAGCGCAGAAGTGATTGAAGCGGCCGGGGACCTGATAAAGCAGGCGGAAGAAGGGTACAGGATAGCGTCAGAAAGCTACAAAAACGGCCTGATTCAGAGCGTTGACCTTATGAACGCGGAAATAGGGCTAATGAGGGCAAAGACAAACTATTATAACGCGTTAAATAATTACCTTACATCAATGCAGAAACTTAAAAATTTCATAGAATAAAACACGGGAGAAAATAAATGGACAAGACAAGAAACCTGCTTAAGAATGTTTTAAAGATTACGCTTATAATCATTGCCGTGCTGATAATTTTCAGGATTGGACAGAGCATAGCGAAAGGCGGAAAAAAACCGGCGGAGCTTGTTTATAACGTAGCGACCGTTAAACTTGAAACAAGGCAGATTGCCAAATATTTTGCAGTGCAGGGGGTAATTGAAGGGGACCCGCAGGTGAAAGTGTTTCCTATAGTGCCGGGCAAGTTTTCAAGAAATGCCGTGGCTGAAGGAAGTTATGTGAATAAAGGGGATGTGCTTGTCTACATTGACAGGGACATGGTCGGATACCAGTATGAACTTGCGCCTGTAACCGCGCCTGTGGGCGGAATGGTTACAAAACTTTACTGCATAGACAGGGGCGAAGCTGTAAGCCCGGCAATGCCGGTCGCGGAAATAGCGGACCCTTCAAAGGTAAAACTTGTTTTTAATGCCGGGCAGGAAGACCTTGTTAAAATCAAAAAAGGGCAAAAGGCGATAATATCATTTGTGGAAGACGCGTCGCTTTCCGTCCGGGGGGAAGTATATTCTGTTCCGCCTGTGATTGACAGCGATATTATGTCAGGCACCATTGTGGTTAAAGCTCCAAATACCGGGAATAAATTAAAACTTGGAATGTCTGTCAACGCGGAAATACTGCTTGAAGATATAAAGGGTTTTATGGTTCCGGAAAAAGCCGTGATAATGACGGAAAGCGGCGATTATATATTTACGGCCGTGGAAGGCAAAGCAAAACAGACAACCGTTAAAGCGGGATACAGGAACAAAGATATGATAGAAATTTCCGGCGACGGGCTTGCGGCAGGCACGGAAGTTATAACTGACGGAACGTTTAAACTGTCTGACGGGGTTTTAATAAGCACCGGGAATGAGCCGGCCAAACCGGCGGCTGATGTAAAGGGCGGGAAAGAAGATAAAAAAAGCGCCGCTAAAAAAGAAGAAACTCCGGTACAGCCGGAAAAGAAGTAAAGCGGATTATTCTAATTTAATAATAATTTAAGGAGCGATTGTATGAATATAGCAAAATTAGCCATCCAAAGGCCGGTACTGGTCGTAATGATGGTGCTTTCAATAATAACACTGGGTTTTATTGGTTATATAAACCTGCCGGTGGAGCTTATGCCTAACATTGAATTTCCGACAATAAGCGTTTCTGTTGTCTATCCGGGAGCGTCGGCCGAAGATGTGGAATCGCTGATAATCAAACCTATGGAAGAGCAGCTTGCCACCCTTGAAGGCATTGACACCATAAATGCCGTGGCAAGGGAAAATCTGGCCGTTATAACCGCTTCTTTTAAACTTGGCGTGGAAGTGAAATACGCGGAACAGAAAGTCAGGGAAAAAGTGGACGGAATTAAGTCGTTCCTTCCCGAAGATATACAGGATCCCATAATTCAGAGTTTCTCGTTAAGCGACATCCCCATTGCTTTCTACTCCATTGAAGCGGACCGCGATCAGACCATGCTCCAGGAAATAATGGAAGACGTAATGAAGCCTGCCATAGAGCAGACGCAGGGCGTGGCCGCGGTTTATGTTTTTGGCGGCAGGGAAAAGGTTGTCAAAGTAACGGTTAACAAGGCGCTTTTACAGGCAAACGGCCTTAATATGAACCAGATAAGCGGGGCGATTAAAGCCAGAAATTTAAGCTATCCGGTCGGCGATATTGATGGCGTTGAAAAAAATATGGCTATAAGGGTCATAGGTGAATTTAAAACAATTGATGAAATAGGGCTTCTGCCTGTATCTTCCACAACCGGCAAAATCGTAAGGCTTAAGGACATTGCAAAAGTTGAATGGACTCTTCAGAAAGAAACCGGCAAATTAAGGGTAAATACAAAGCCCGCGGTGCTCATGGCTGTATTTAAACAGAGCGGCGTCAATTCGGTAGAGACGGCGGATAAGGTCACTAAACAGATAGCTAAAACTTTAAAAGAGCTTCCGGCCGATATTAAGATAAAGACCATTATTGATACAACCATAAGAATTAAGAAAAGTGTTTCGGGAGTTCAGGAAAATATTGTCTTAGGCGCCGTACTTGCGCTTCTTATAGTGTGGCTGTTTCTGGGCAATTTCAGGTCCGCCATTATTACGGCGATTGCGCTTCCGAATTCCATTATCGGCGCTTTCTTCCTGATATCACTGTCCGGGTTTTCCATTAACGTCATTACACTTCTGTCATTATCACTTGCGGTCGGGCTTCTTATAGATGACTCTATAGTTGTGCGCGAAAATATTTTCAGGCATATAGAATTGGGCATGCCTCCCAAGGAAGCGGCTGAAAAGGGGACCAATGAAGTGGCACTTTCGGTTATATCTACAACCCTTTCTATTATGGCTGTTTTTTTACCTATATCGTTTTTAACCGGCGTAATAGGGCAGTTCTTCAAACAGTTTGGATTTACGGTAGCTTTTGCCCTTGCAATATCCCTTCTGGACGCGTTTACAACGGCGCCCATGTTATCCGCGTACTGGTATAAGAAAGAGAAGGAAAGCGCGGATAAAAAAGGTTTTTCAAAATTCATGGACGGAATTACAAAAAAATGGAATCAGATATATGATGAAGGCAACAGGGTTTATGGCGAAATACTGCACTGGGCGCTTAACAGAAAAAAAGCGGTATTAATAACGACGGTACTGCTTTTTGTGGGAAGCTTTATGTTATTGCCCTTCATGAAGATGGGTTTTATGAATCAGAACATTAATATTGTAAATCTGAGCATGCAGACTTATCCCGGCGCGCCTGTTCAAAAAATAGACGGATACATGCTTGAAGTGGAAAAATTTATAGTCCAGCAGAAAGAAGTACAGACTTATTTTGCCAGCATCGGCGATACGGGCACGGGTTTTGGCGGCGCGGGCGGAAGCAATACCGGTTCCATAATGATTTCGCTTCTGCCGGTGACCGAAAGAAAGGTTTCAAACGAACAGTTTATACAGAAAGTAATGAAATACGTAAAGGATAACAGGATTGACGTGTTTATGAATGTCACTGTTTCGCAGGGAATGGGCGGCAAAATGAGCGGCAACGATGAAATGAGCACCCCGATTCTTGTGAAAATTTTCGGCGATGACTTAAAAGTGCTTGCTGAATATTCCGGGAAGATAAAAAAGATGATAGAAGAAACGCCCGGAACCGCGTCTACGGACATATCCTACAAACCGGGGAAACCTGAAATGGTAATTTCAGTTGACCCTGTAAAAGCTGAAAAACTTGGGATGTCGGTATACGAAGTGGGCTCCACGTTAAGGGCCCTTGTATCAGGTTCGGATATTTCCACGTTCAGGAAAGATGAAAAAGAATATAATATCAATATTGAACTGAATGAGTCCAACAAAAGGATGACGGATGACATCAGAAATATGATTCTGACAAACAGGATGGGTAAAAAGATACCGTTAAGTTCTGTCTGTACTTTTAAATACTACGCGGGCCCTGTTGAAATACGCAGGGAAGACAAGATGAGAAACGTGATTGTAACGGCTTCTCTTGCGCCGGGTTATTCCGTCATTGAAGTTAACGGCAAGATTCAAAAAAGGCTTAAAGAAGAGCTTAAACTGCCTTCGGGGTACAGATATACATTCGGCGGGCAAAGCGAGCAGTTTGGCGAGCTTGTAGTACAGATGGGCGGCGCGATGCTTCTTGCCGTGCTGTTTATGTATATGATACTGGCGTCCCTGTACAATTCGTTTATACAGCCGCTTATCCTTATGACTTCAATTCCGCTTGCCATAATCGGAGCCTTTATCGGGATACTGATAACCGGATATCAGCTTGATATGTTCGCGTTTATCGGGCTTCTTATGGTATTGGGACTTGTAGCCAAAAACGGGATTCTGCTTCTTGATTTTACAAATAAAAAGCGCGAAGAAGGAATGGATATCAGGGAAGCGCTGCTGCACGCCGCGCCTATACGTTTAAGGCCTATTCTTATGACGTCGTTTGCCATGATATTCGGTATGCTTCCCATAGCGCTGTCAATGGGTGAAGGGGCAAAAGGGAATGAGTCGCTGGCAATAGTGGTCATCGGCGGGCTTATCACATCCACTTTCTTAACGCTTGTTGTTGTGCCTGTTGTTTATGAGTGGGTGGAAAACAAGATGTTAAAGAGGAAAGAAAAGAAAATGTTAAAAGAAGAGGCGGAAAATCAGCACAGCTGATTTTTTGAGGGCTAAATAAAAGGGGCGGATATTTCCGCCCCTTTTATATTTTTCGGGTATTTATGTTTTGTTCCGTCCATACGTTTTACGGGAACCTGGTATATTTTTTCAGTTTACGCCGTATGGTTTGTTTATATATTTCCGGCAGCCGCGCTGTGTTCAAACCGGTTAGCTGATTAGCAGAGATGCTTTTGTTACGCCATATTTTAGAATAGCAGGTGATGATTTGATTAATATCAGGGAGATTCAGGGGAGCGATTACGCGTTTCTTGAAGAGATGCTTTATGAAATGGTGTTTTTTGAAGATCCATCTTTAAAACCCCCGCCGGCCGAACTTTTAAAGATTCCGGAAATAAACAGGTACGTCAGATACATTATGCCATATGGCGGGGGAGTCATAGCACTTGATAATGATAAACCTGCAGGCGCGGCGTGGTATATTCTATTCCCGGAAAATGATAAAGGGTATGGTTTTGTTGAAGCGGGAATTCCGGAGATTTCCGTGGCTGTAAGAAAAGAATTCAGAAACAGGGGTATAGGCACGCTGCTGCTTAAAGAATTAACCGCCCTTGCGCATATAAAGGGTTATTATGCTTTATCGCTGAGCACGGACATGAAAAACCCGTCAGTAAGGCTTTATGAAAGGATGGGCTTTAAAAAGATAAAGCAGAACAAGGCTGATTGGGTAATGAGATTGGAAATATGAAACTGGAAATATAGCAGGTAAAAATATCTTAAATGTGGTGAAAGATGGCAATGAATAGAAAAGTTAAAATGTTATTAGAATACATTTGTATTCCTTTGATTATTCATGGCTTTGGATGGATGCTATTTTTTGCGTATAGGTTTTCTAATAACTTAGAGTTTACTATGTTTCAGAATATTTTTGATATAGCGGGGATGATTTATGTTATTGTTGCAATGTTTATTTTAATGCCAATCCTGATGATAAGAAAAGCTGTAGTGAATTTAAAAGAATTAAAGTGGGATACATTGCAATTTTTTGTTTATTTTGCAGTTTTGATAATTGCTTTATCGCCGATAATTTTATCTTTTCTATTTGGTATGGCGGTCGGTGGCGGATAAGAGGTATTTCTTGTCCTGATTTAAATAACTTCACCCAAAAAACAAAACTTTTCGCCTTTAATAAACCCAATAGAAGTGTTAAAATATTTTTATAAGCGTATTAATTAAATACTATATTATATGGAGCGTGGCGATATGAAAAGGTGGTTAATTTTAGCGGTTAGTGCAATTGCAGCTGTTTTTGTAATTGTATCCTGCAGCAATAACAGCAATCCTACATCAAGTTCCAATACGGGTTCATTGTCGGGATACGTATACAAGACGATTTGCTGCGATTATAATACAAATCCAATGAATGCCTATCCTTCCGCGCAGATAAGTATGTACCAAAGTTCTACGCTTTATAAAAACACTTCAACTGATTCATCCGGTTTTTATCATATAAACTCCATAGTTCCGGGCACTTATGATGTTGTTGCCGGGATACCGGAAGATGCTTTTTATGGGCAGACAAGGACGGCTTCTGCGGATTGGGCTGATGTTCCCGGCGAGGCAAATGCGGGCTGGACGTATTATTCCATGACAAAGTCGGCTGTCACAATAGCGGCAGCGGAAAACGTGACACTTGACTTTCGTTTTATGGGATATTAATGAAACTGCCTCTTAAAAGGGGCGGCGCCGCTTTAATATTTGTTATAATTTTCTTAATTATAACGGCTGCTGCAGCTGCTTTTATCTTTTACCCTTCAAAATTTGAACTGGAACGCCCGCTTGGATTTCAGGTGTTGGACGACGGAAATATACTTGTTACCGACGGAGGCGGGCTTCTTTGGGAAGATAAAAATTCCAAAGTTTTTATTATAAACAGAGCCGGTAAAGTTTTATGGAAATATGATTCGGGCCTGCGTTTTGCGCACAGCGCGATAAAACTAAAAAACTCAAATATTTTAATACCTGATACAAATAATGACCGTCTTGTTGAAGTTTCTCCCGCCGGCAATACCGTATGGACAAGTGCGCAGTGGAGCGGGGGAACAGGCCTTTTATCAGACGGGTCAAAAATAGATTATCCAAACCATGTTATAGAGATGGGCAACGGGCATTTTCTGCTCTCTGACAGATTTAACAGCGCGGTTGTGGAGACTGACAGAAACGGACAGGTATACCGGTCGTATAAAGGCGCTTCCAAACAGCACGCTCCCCGGGAACTTGAAAACGGAAATATCATTATTGCTGATTCTGATAATAACAGGGTGATTGAGGTTGACAAAAAAGGCGGTATTGTATGGCAGTTTTCAAGGGGTTTAAACTGGCCCCGTTTTGCCCGCAGGCTTGAAAACAATAATACTATAATATCTGATTCTTATGGTAACAGGATAATTGAGGTTGATTATGCCGGCAATACTTTGTTTGAATATGGCAAAGGCATTCTGTCCATGCCGTACCAGGCCGAACAGCTACCCGGCGGAAATATTCTTATTGCTGACGCCCAGCATTCAAGGCTGATTGAAATTAATAGGAATAAAAAGATTGTCTGGAAATATTCCACAATGAATTCGCTGCGCAGATGGTTAATGATGCCGCTAAAGCTGAAGAACGGAGGCGCGGAGCTTGCCGGCAATGATAAAATGCCAAAATACTGGAGGCGCTGCGACCTGATTGCGCCGGAAGGCAATAAATGGGAACGTGACACAGCAAACGCGGCGGAAGGCCGTGCAAGTTTTAAACTTACTTCTACCGAAGGCCCCGGAAAGAACAAGTGGTGGGGCCAGGCCATAAAAACAACGGGCGGCGGAAAAGCTTATTTTTCATGCAAGATAAAGACCGCCGGAGTCAAAGAAGGCGCCGGGGTGTCTTTGAATTTTGTTGACCGCAAAGGCGGTATATTGGGAGGGGTGAATTCAAAGACTTTTTCCGCAGATACGGAATGGACCGGAATAGATATTATAACTCCGGTGCCAAAAGGTACTGTGATAGTGGGCATATCTTTGTCGCTTATAGGCGAGGGAACCGCCTGGTGGGATGATGTTAAGTATGGTAAAAGCCTTAAATAAGAGCAGTTTTTAACGGGAAAATTTCAATAGTTGTTTCCATAAATTTCGCCTTTAATAAACCCCATAAAAGTGTTAAAATATAATGTTTTTATTAAAAAGCCGGAGGGTGGAATAATGACAGAAGGCGAAATATTAAACACGCTTATTGACCTGCAAAAGGCCGACAATGCGGTTCTGGCAGTGGAAAAAGAGGGGCGGATGATTGACGCGGAAATTGAAGAAAAGAAAAAAAGAATAGAGGAATTTAAGGCGGAATTCAACGAAAAAAAAGCAAGGCTTGACGAATTTAAACGCAAAAAAGCGGCGCTTGACCTTGAAATAAAGTCCAGGGAAGCTGATATTCTGAAAAAAGAAGGGCAGGGGGCGTCAATAAAAACAAATGACGCTTTTAAGGCGCTTCAGGATGAAATTGCCAGGGATAAGGATGAAATAAGAAAGACCGAAGATAAGATTCTTGGAATTGAAGAGGAAGAAGAAGAGGTAAAAATCTGGATTAAGGAACAGGAAGGTTTGTTTAAAAAAGAAGAAGAACGGCTTGGCGCTGAAATAAAAACGCTGGAAGCGCAGAAAGCGGAAAAGAATTCGGGTATTGCCGCGCTTGCCGCGGAGCGTGAAAAAAAAGCCGCTGTAGTGGATAAACAGTGGTTTGAAAAATATGAAAAGATAAGAAAGGCCAAAGGCGGCGTTGCCGTTGCGTCGGTCACGCGCGACGCGCGCGGCGACGGAAGCTGCGACGGCTGCAGGATGGCAATACGCGCGCAGATGGTTATAAAACTTAGAAAAAGGCAGAACATAGAATACTGCGCCAACTGCGCAAGGATTCTTTACGTTCCGGAATAACGCAAAAGACTAAATGACAGGGAGCCTGTATGGATATTATTAAAGAAGCCCAAAAAGTTCTGGCAATGGAAGCTGTGGAAATAACAGCGGCAAAGAAAAGGCTTGGCAGGGATTTTATTAAAGCCATAGAAATTTTAAAGGAATGTAAAGGGAAAGTGGTTGTATCCGGCATAGGCAAGTCCGGCCTTGTGGGGCAGAAGATTGCAGCCACAATGTCGTCAATGGGCACGCCTGCCGTGTTTCTGCATCCCGTGGAAGCCGCGCACGGCGACATGGGAATTTTTATGAAAGGCGATGTTGTCATAATGCTGTCGCAGAGCGGTGAAACCGAAGAGGTTATAAATATCCTTCCGGCTTTGGGCAGGCTTAACATACCCATAATCGCAATAACAGGAAAGAAAAATTCTTCCCTTGCAAAATCGGCTGTATGCGTTCTTAGCTCCTCTGTAAAAGAAGAAGCATGCCCGCTTAACCTTGCGCCCACATGCTCCACCACTGTGCAGCTTGCGCTTGGCGACGCGCTTTCTGTAGTGCTTTTAAAGATGAAAAATTTCAAAAAAGAAGATTTTGCAATGCTTCATCCGGGCGGTTCGCTTGGGAAGAAGCTTGTGCTTAAGGTTAAAGACATCATGCACACCGGCGAAAGCGTGCCGAAAATAAATAAGGGCGCCGTTTTAAAAGACGGCCTGCTTGCAATGACCGAAGGCAGGTTCGGCTGTGTCGCCGTAACCGGCGAAAACGGGAAACTTGCCGGTATATTTACTGACGGCGATTTAAGGCGCCTTCTGGAAAAACAGGCCAATCCATTCATGCTTAAAATGTCGGAAGTGATGGTAAAAAATCCTAAAATAATTTCCGAAGGCGAGCTTGTAATAAAAGCCCTTGGCATAATGGAAGAAAAATCAATCACAGTCCTGCTTGTATTGTCAAAGGACGGCAGGCCAAACGGAATAATTCACCTTCACGATATTTTAAAGTCCGGGGTTGTTTAAGTGGCCGCTTCAAAAAAATTCAAAAATCTTTCAAAAATAAAACTTGTATGCCTGGATGTTGACGGCGTTTTAACCGACGGCGGAATAATAATAGGTAATAATAAAACCGAATTCAAGCAGTATAACGTCAAGGACGGCACAGGCATTGCCCTTGGCCGCCACGCCGGGCTTCAGTTTGCCGTTATCAGCGGAAGGTTTTCAAAGGCGATAGCGTTTCGGGCGAAAGAACTGAAAATTCAGCACGTGTATCAGGGCGCTTTAAACAAACTTGGCCCGTACGCCGAACTGAAAGGCAAACTTAACCTTAAGGATGAAGAGGTGTGCTTCATCGGGGACGAAATAATAGATATTCCGGTTTTAAGGCGCTGCGGTTTTGGCGCTGCGCCCGCTGATTCGGCGTCTGAAGCAAAAAAAGCAGCGCTTTATATCTGCAAAAACGGCGGAGGCCGCGGCTGCGTAAGGGAAGTAATTGACATGATATTAAAAGCGCGCGGGCTTTGGGATACGGCGGTAAAAAGGTACCTTGATGATGAAAAAGAAGCTGAAGGCATTTAGAAATTATATATTTTTCCTGTTTATACAGGGGGCAAGGTTCCTTGTATTTTTTATCCCGTGGAAAGCCGGGGCAAAAGCCTGCGAATATTTCGCGCTGTTTGTCTTTCTTTTTCTTAAAAAAGACAAACGCACGCTTTACAGAAATCTTGATATAGTTTACGGCAGCGCGCTTTCCGCAAAAGAAAAAAAACAGCTGGCAAAGCGCAACATACGCAATTACGGCAGGGGATTTTTTGAGTTCTTAAAATTTACGGTATGGCCCGCTTCAAAAATAAAAAATATGGTCAGGGAAACGCACGGCCTTGAACACTTTAACAGCGCCAAAGAGACAAAAAAAGGGGTGATAGCTGTCACGCTTCACCTTTCTAACTGGGAGCTTTTGGCGCACTTTACCGCGTTAAACGGCAACATAGCGGGCGCCGCGGCAAAGCGGATGTTTGACCCGCGTATTGATAAAGCCGTCAATTCGGCCCGCACCAAAACCGGCGTTAAGATATTTTTAAAGGATGACGACATAAGGGTGATGATAAAGGATTTAAGGCAGGGTATGATTTTTGGCATTCTGTCGGACCAGGATACAAGCGTTGAAAGCGTTTACGCGCCGTTTCTGGGAACAATGGCAAAGACGCCTTCCGGGCCGGCTTTACTTGCAAAAAAACTTGGGCTTACCCTTTTAACGGTGTGCATTTTCAGAAGGCCTGATAATTATTACGGAATACAGATAAACGCGCCCATAGAAACGGCGGATAAAACAACAGAGCAGCTTGCGGCGGAATATAACAGGCAGTTGTCGGAATTCATACTTAAATATCCGGAACAATGGATATGGGTCCACAGAAGGTTCAGGATGACGGTGGAAAAAGAAATGGAAGAAAAGGGCGTAAAACTGTGAACAGGATAACAAAAATTTTATTACTGGCGCTTACGGCGGCGGTGTTATTTGCCGGCTGCGGCAGGGAAAAAAAGATAAAACCAAGCCTTCCCGTGGGCGACAGCGTGGAATCTGTCCCTAATTTTGTAATGGAAAATTTTACCCTTAAATCCGCGCAGAAAGGCGAAGTGAAGTGGGAAGTCAACGCCAAAGGCGCGCAGGTTTTTGAATTAAAAAAGAAAGCTTACGCGCAGGGTTTTGTGATGAATTACCTGGACGCTAATAACAGCAAAACCGTGCTTTACGGCGACCGCGCCGTAATAGATACTGACACAAATTTTATGGAAATTACCGGCAATGTAAAGGCGATTTCCGGCGACGGCGCGGTTGTGCGGACCAACAGGCTTTTTTGGGATGACAGGCGCAAAAAAATGTATACCGAAGAAGAAGTGACGGTTACAAGGGACGGCACGGTATTAAAAGGCATAGGGCTTGAAACCGACGCCGGATTTAAAAATCTTGAAATAAAGCGAAGGGTGACATTAAAGGCAGTGGATGTGGGCGAGTGATGCAAAAAGCCGCTTTGTTTATCGCCCTGCTTGTTATAACCGCGGGATGTTTTAAAATTGATGACGCGAAATACGAAAATGAATATTTTAAGAATGTTTCCGAAAGGATACAGGAAGCAAAAAAAACAGGTGAAGACGGATTAACGCCTGTGCCGACAACTGTTGTTTCATTACCTGCGGCAGTGACTCCGGCAGTTACTGCGGTTAAGCCGTCGCCTTCTCCTTCGCCTGTTGCGGCTAAAAAGAAACCCACAATAAAAGAACTTAACATAAGCGCCGATAATATGAAGTTCGCGGTTGAAGATAAAATGGCGGTTTTTTCGGGGAATGTAATAATAAAAGCCGCGGGCGCGCTGGTACACGCCGACAGGTTAAAGAGCAAAGATTACAAAAAAAGCGCGGAAGCTGATGGCGATGTCCGGGTTTTTTACAAAGAGTACGGGCTTAACCTTGAATCAAAAAAAATGTCTTATTCCAACGGGCTTAATGTAATTACGGTTTCAGAGAAAGTTAAAGCCAAAAAAGCGGCGGCTGACGGAAATACAATTGTAATTTACTGCGATGAAGCGGATTTTGACACGGTAAAAAACGAAATAACGGCTGAAAAAATCAAAAGCCGAGTAAGGATGGAATATCAGGATATTACGGCATTCGCGGACAAGGTAGTTTATAATGACGAAAAAAAAGAGCTTGAACTTACCGGCAAACCGGTTTTTAAAAGGAAAAAAAGCCTGTTCTTGTCCGACAGGGCGGTGATTGACACTGATACAAAAAAGATAAAACTGCAGGATAATATCTGGTCAAAAATATACTATACAGACGCTGAAAAAGCGCGCAAGGAGGCGGAAAAATATGAAACACCTTAAAACAGAGCACCTGGTAAAAACGTATAATAAAAAACGGGTGGTAAACGACGTATGCGTTGATGTTAAGCAGGGCGAGATAGTGGGGCTTTTGGGGCCCAACGGCGCGGGCAAGACCACAACTTTTTATATGGTGCTTGGCGTAATTCAGCCCGACGCCGGCGGCATATTCCTTGAAGACAAAGACGGCGGCAGGATGAACTTGACCGGCATGCCCATGTACAAAAGGGCGTTAAACGGCATAAGCTACCTTTCGCAGGAGCCGTCCATTTTCAGGCGCCTAACCGTTGAAGAAAACATCATGTCAGTGCTGGAATTTATGGATATCACAAAAGAGGAAAAAAAGCACAGGCTTGAACAGCTTCTTGAAGAATTTAAAATATCGCACCTTGCAAAGCAGAAAGCTTACACCCTGTCGGGCGGGGAAAGAAGAAGGACGGAAATAGCGCGTTCGCTTGTCCTGTCCCCAAGCTTCATACTGCTTGACGAGCCGTTTGTGGGCATTGACCCGATTGCGGTTTTTGACATACAGAATATTATCAGGGAGTTAAAAAAGAAAAATATAGGCATACTGATTACCGACCATAACGTCAGGGAAACCCTTTCAATCACGGACAGGGCTTACATCCTGTACGAAGGGAAGATACTTCTTCACGGGCCCGCGGAACAGCTTGCGCATGACAAAAAAGCCCGCGAAATATACCTTGGTGAAAAGTTCACGCTATGACGCGGGTTCTTTTTATTCTTGGCGCGCTGCTGTGCGCCGTTGCCGGCGCCAACGCCGCGGATATGCAGGATTTTTATTATGGGGCGGATCCTGAAAAGACCGCGGCTTATTATGTGCTGAAAACCGCGGAAAACCCTTCAAACAGGGCGAATTATTATTCGCTTGCTTCGGTATTTAAGGAGTTTGGGGAAAATCAGAAAGCCATAGAAGCGTATCTGGAAATCCTTAAGCTTAATCCCAAAGAAGTCAGGGCTCATTTTGAACTTGCAAAGATGTATTATTATACGGGAGATGCGGCAAAAGGCGAAGAGATGGTGAACGTCCTTGAGTCTAAAAATATGGCCAACTGGGAGGTTCTTTACTGGCACGGCTGCATGCTTCTGGAAACAGGAAGGTACGAAGAGGCAAAGATAAGATTTCTGCAGGCAATAGATGAAAATATGTACAGGAATATTTCATATATAAAAATGGCAGAAGCGTACGAAAAAACCGGAGACATTGATAAAGCCCTTGAGTATTATAAAGAAGCCATTAATAAGGATAAGACCTATACCGAACTTAACAGGCGCATAGCCGTGCTGCACGAAAAAAAGCAGGAATTCATAAGCGCCTATAAATACTGGAATAAGGTTGTGGAAGTTGATACGCAGGACACGGAAGCCAGAGAAAAAGCTCAGAAGTTCGCTCAATTTGTCCCCGCCATAAAACAGATGATAGAAAATGATAAAAAAAGAAAGACAGACGGGCGCGCTGCCTATACCCCGCCGGAAAAAATCCGTATAAAGGAATCCGCCGGTTTTCAGCAGGTTAAAGCGGGAATAATAACAGGCGCGCGTCAGGTGCATTTTAAGCACGGTTCGGATTTTGCCGTAATCAATCATAAAGGTGAAGAATTATTTAAAGGCGCGGCTGTTACGGATTATGAACTGACGGCGGAAAAAAAGGGCATATTTATATCCGATTCAGAAGGCAATTCCAGAACGCTTATCGGGGAAAATTCCGTGATTAAACCGGCAAATGAAAACGCCACGGCCGCTTTTTATAATATCGCTTACGGGCAGGGATTTTACTGGGCGGAGCGCGCGGACACGACGTACAGGGGCGATTTTGTGATTGTGGAGAAATCGGGAAAGATAAATGTCATAAACTCCCTTAATATGGAAGAGTACCTTTACGGCGTTATAGCGGCGGAGATTCCGCCGGATTGGCCGGAAGAGGCTTTAAAAGCCCAGGCGGTTTCCGCAAGGACTTACACAATGAAGCATTTAAACAGCCATAAAAAAGACGGGTATGATGTCTGCGCAACCCAGCACTGCGCTGTGTATAAGGGGGTTAGCGGCGAAAATGCAAGAACAATAGCGGCGGTGGACGCCACGCGCGGAGAGGTGCTGTATGACGCTGAAGGCAAACTTTTAAGCACCTTTTTTTCCAACTGCTGCGGCGGCCATACCGAGGATGTTTTTGAAGTCTGGGGTTATAAAGAGTCAAAGAGTCTAAAAGGGGTGTATGACGGCGATTTTAACTGGAAATGGAAATTCCCGCTTGCGCCCTTTGACTTGGAAGAATACGTAAGAAGCATGCCTGATGTTTACTGCAAGGCTGAAGGCGCGGCAGAGACCAGCTTCAGGTGGATAAGGTACCTTGACGCGCAGGACCTTCAGAGATATGTCGCGAAGAGGAAGGACATAGGAAGGATTAAAAAAGTGGAACCTTTAAAACGCGCGCGCGGAGGGGCGGTGACGCGCATAAGGATTACCGGCGAAAAAGGGGTCTACGAGGTGAAGTTTGACCCCATACGCTCGGTTATGGGCAAAATAAGGTCAAATGTGATAAAATGGGAATACGCGTCAGACAGTGAAGGTTTTATAAAATTTATCTATATTTACGGCGCGGGCTGGGGCCATTCCGTGGGCATGTGCCAGCGCGGTTTAAAAGGAATGTCAGAAAAAGGGAAAAAGTATAAGGAAATATTAAGGCATTATTACAGTGATTCGCAGATAAAAAAACTGTATGGAGATTAAAATGTACCCTATAAAAGTAAAACCAATTTTTAAAGATATGATATGGGGCGGAAAGGCTTTAAAGGACTTTATGTCCGCGCCTGATTCAAGGATAGGCGAAGCGTGGTTTTTCGCGTCCACGGACAGCGTGTCATCCGTCATTGCAAACGGAAAATTTAAGGGTCAGAAGCTGACAGATACGGTAAAAAAATACGGCGACGAACTTCTGGGCCCGGAAGTCAATAAAAAATACAAAGGCAGGTTTCCGCTGCTGTTTAAATTCATAGATTCGGCGCATAAACTATCCGTGCAGATACACCCGGACGACAAAATCGCCCGAAAAAAAGGGCTTAACTGCGGCAAGACGGAGATGTGGTTTATAATAGGCGCGCAAAAGGGCGGGGTTATCCAGTTAGGTCTGAAAAAGCACTATTCAAAAGACAAAATAAAAAGCGCGGCTTTAAACGGCGACCTTCCGGAGATGCTGCGCGAATACAGGGTAAAACCGGGGGATTGTTTTTTAATACCCGCGGGTACTGTGCACGCGATCGGCGGCGGGTTGCTTATTTTTGAAGTTCAGCAGAACGCGGATATAACATACAGGCTTTTTGACTGGGGAAGGCTTGATAAAGGCAAACCAAGGCAGCTTCATTTAAACGAAGCCCTTATGTCTTTTAAGTACGGGCTTGAAAAAAAGGGCAATGATAAGTTTAAGTCCGGCAGAGGCATGTCTGTAAGAAAACTTCCGGGATGCTGCTATTTTAACACCACGGAAGTTAAAACTTCAAAAAAGTTACTGTATCTTGAAAAAGGCAGAAGGCCCCTTGTGGCCGCGGTAATTGCCGGAGAGATGCGCGTTGAAGGCGGTTATGTATTTAAAAGGGGCGATATTGTTTTCCTGCCATACTCATACTGCAATTATATTATTAAATTCGGCAAAGGAGCGCATATAATTTTTACGGAGGTGAAGTGATGATTAATTTTGAAAAACTTACTGTAAAAGCGCAGGAAGCGTTTAAAGAGGCGCATTCAATCGCGTCGGAATACGGAAATCAGCAGATTCTGCCGGAACACATATTAAAGGCTATGCTGGCGGATGAAAGCGGCGCCGCATCTGAAATACTTAAAAAAGCCGGCATTGATATAAAAAAAATAAACAGTGACACGCAGTCAGCCATAGAAAAACTGCCGAAAGTAAGCGGCATTTCAGAAATTTATATGTCAAAAGAAACCGATGCCATGGCCGCGCTTGCCGTCAAAAAAGCGCAGGAATTCAGGGATGAATACGTTAATACGGAGCATTTTCTTCTTGCAATGGCGCAGGACAAAAAATCCGCAGCCGGTGCAGTGCTTTTTAAAAACGGCGCGGATGAAGCGCTGATATTAAAGGCCATGAGGGATATCCGCGGAGGGCAGAGGGTCACGGATCAGAACCCCGAAGATAAATACAGGGCGCTGTCCAAATACGGCACAGACCTTGTGGCCGCGGCAGCTGCCGGAAAGATAGACCCTGTTATCGGAAGGGACGCGGAAATAAGAAGGGTAATGCAGGTGCTGTCAAGGCGCACCAAAAACAACCCTGTCTTAATAGGCGAAGCCGGGGTGGGCAAAACGGCGGTCGCCGAAGGCGTGGCCGTGCGCATAATGAAAGGCGACGCGCCCGAAAACCTAAAAGACAAGCGCGTGATAGCGCTTGATATAAGCGCGATGGTGGCCGGGGCAAAATACAGGGGCGAATTTGAAGAAAGGCTTAAAGCCGTGTTAAAAGAGATAAAGGATTCAGAAGGTAAAATTATCCTTTTTATTGATGAAATTCATACCCTTGTCGGCGCGGGAAAAACAGAAGGCGCCATGGATGCCGCTAATATATTAAAGCCATCTTTGGCGCGCGGCGATTTACGCGCGATAGGCGCCACAACCCTTGATGAATACCGCAAGTACATAGAAAAAGACCCGGCGCTTGAACGCAGGTTTCAGCCGGTAACTGTTGATGAGCCGTCCGTTGAAGACACAATTTCCATTTTAAGGGGGCTTAAGGAAAAATATGAAGTCCACCACGGGGTAAGGATAAAAGATGCGGCTGTTGTCGCGGCAGCTTCGCTTTCCAACAGGTACATACAGGGAAGGTTTCTTCCCGACAAAGCGATAGACTTAATGGATGAAGCGGCTTCAAAAATTAAAATGGAAATTGACAGCATGCCCGCTGAGATGGATACAATAGAAAGAAAATTAAGGCGGCTTGAGATTGAAAAAGAAGCCGTGAAAAAAGAACCCGGCGAAAAGGAAACAAATGCGAAATTAAACGAACTTACAGCCGAAATAGAGGGTTTAAAGGAAAAGAAAAACGCTTTTTCCGCGAAATGGGCAAGGGAAAAAGAAACAATAGAAAAAATGCGTTCCGCAAAAAAAGAAATGGAAGCAAAAAAACGTGAAGAAGAAAAACTTGAGCGCGAAGGCGACCTTGAAGGCGTGGCGCGCATAAGATACGGGGAGCTTACACGGCTGGATAAAGAAGTTAAAGAACTGGAACTTAAGCTTGCGGCTTTAAGGAAAGAAGGCACATTTCTTAAAGAGGAAGTTGATGAAGAGGACATTGCCGCGGTTGTATCACAGTGGACAGGAATACCGGTTTCCAAGATGGTGGAAGGCGAAGCCGGAAAGCTTATGCGTATGGAAGAGGAACTGAAAAAGCGCGTTGTGGGCCAGGATGCGGCTGTTGAATCCGTGGCTGACGCAATAAGGCGCGCGCGCGCAGGCATTTCCGAAGAATCGCGTCCTATGGGCACTTTTTTGTTCCTTGGTCCGACAGGGGTGGGAAAAACAGAGCTTGCAAGGGCTTTATCTGAATTCCTTTTTGACGATGAAAAAGCGATGATAAGGATAGATATGTCAGAATATATGGAAAAACACGAAGTGTCGCGCCTTATTGGCGCGCCCCCGGGATATGTGGGCTATGAAGAAGGCGGTCAGTTAACCGAGGCGGTCAGAAGAAAACCTTATTCCGTCATACTGTTTGACGAAATTGAAAAAGCGCATTCGGATGTATTTGACATACTGCTTCAGGTGCTGGATGACGGAAGGCTGACCGACGGGCAGGGCAGGGTTGTGGATTTTAAAAACTCGGTTATAATTATGACTTCCAACATCGGCACGTCTCACATAAGTTCTGCTGAGGATAATAATACGGTCAGGGAAAAAGTGACGGAAGAAATTAAACTGCGCTTTAAGCCGGAATTTATAAACAGGATTGACGAAATTGTGGTGTTTAACAGGCTTTCAAAGGACAATATTTATGACATAGTAAGGATTCAGGTGCAGGCGCTGAAAAACAGGCTGGCTGAAAAAGGAATAAACCTTGAAGTCGCCGAAAGCGCTGTTAAGCTTATTGCGGATGAAGGGTATGATGAAACATACGGGGCAAGGCCTTTAAAGCGCATAATAAGGTCAAGGATAGAAAATGAACTGGCAAAACTTATTATTTCGGGCAGCCTGGCCGAAGGGAAAACAATTTCAATTGAGCAAGAGGACGGATTTCTGGCATCAAAGATAAAATAAAGCGCCAAGCGGCGGAGGTAATAAAAGTTGAAAAGTCCGGTTAAAACAGCATTTATAGCTGTGTTTACGATACTGATAATGAGAGGTCTTTTAATGGCAAACGGGGACATTACAAAAAAGGTTCTTAATAACGGCGTCACTGTGATTATCAAAGAAAACCACGCGGCGCCGGTAGCGGCGTGCAACTTCTGGGTGAAGACAGGTTCTGCCTATGAAAATGATTCCGAAAAAGGCATGACGCATTTTATAGAGCACCTGCTTTTTAAAGGGACGCAGAAGCGCGGCCTGGGGCAGATTGATAAGGAAATAACAGAGCTTGGCGGTTACAATAACGCGTTTACCACATATGACGCCACAAACTATGTCATTGTATTGCCGTCGGAACATGTGGAAAAAGCGCTGGAAATTGAATATGACGCCCTCACCGCGTCCATATTTGCCGAAGATGAAGTCAATAAGGAAAGGGAAGTTGTGCTTACCGAATTAAACAGGGGGCTGGACAATCCCCATGTATTTACCTGGCAGAAACTTATGTACAATTCCTTTGAAAAGTACTACCGCGACCCTGTCATAGGATATGAAAACACAATAAAGTCATTTGACAGGGATAAAGTTGTGGATTTTTATTCAAGGCATTACACGCCGGAAAATATAATTGTTGTGGTCGCGGGAGACGTTGACCCGGCAAAAACAATGGCATACGCAGAATCGCTTTTTGGCGGCCTTGCGCCAAAAAACGGCGCGGGTGACAATCCCGAAGAAAGTATAAAAACGCGGGATTCGTTTACATATAAAGCGCTGCCGGGTGGAATTGAAAGCAGGTATCTTGCGGTTTCATACAGGATACCGGCCGCTGTTTCGCCGGAAATGCCGGCGATAGAAATACTTGCGCGCGTGCTTGGCGGGTCTGAAAGCACTGTTATGCACAGGGTTTTAAAAGAAGAAAAACAGCTTGTGGATGAAATAGACGTTGATATATTCGCCGGAAAGTCCGGCGGCGTTATAGTGTTTTTCGCGACGGTAAGGGAGGGCAAATACGCGGAAACTTTAAAGGAACTGTTCACCCTTATAGAAAAAGCAAAAACAGAAGCCGTAAAGCCCGAAGTGCTTGCAAGGGTTAAATCCGATATTTTAAGGGAAGAGTCAAAAGAAAACATGAAAGCTGAAAATATGGCGCTTAATCTTGGGTATTACCAGATGCTTGGCGATTACAGCATGTATGATAAATATTTTGACGGACTGCAGCGGGTTATAGAAAAAGACATACCGAAAACGGCTGAAAAATACCTGGATAAAAATCAGGCGAATATAATATTTTATTACCCCGCGTCAAAGGAAACGGAATTTTCCGGAATGCTTGACGCGGCAGGGATAAAGGATTTTGTGGCAGCCGTACCTGATGTTAAAACGAAGGATGACGGCGCGCTTAAGTCGGAAAAGTTAAAAAACGGAATAACATTCATACATAGAAAACTTTCCAATACAGACATTGTTTCAGCCAAGTTTATGTTTGCCGGAGGCCAGCCGTATGAAAGCGCGCAGGAAGGGTATTACAACGGCATAACAAACCTTATGATGGAAACAATGATGAAAGGCACAAAAACAAAAAACGCGGAAGAGATAGCCGGGGAAATTGACGCGCTGGGCGCGGTTATTGTAAAGGATATATCGCGCGACAGCTTTGGATGGGGGCTTGAATCATTAAATTCCAATTTTGAAGGACTTATGGCGCTTTTTTCGGATATAGTTTTAAATCCGTCGTTTACGCTTGCGGAGATAAAAAAAGAAAAGGCCGATATAGTAAACATGATTAACAGAAGAAAAGATAATCCGGCCGGCTACGCAATGAAGATTTTTAACGAGACATTGTATGAATGGCACCCGTACGGTTACCCTGTAGCGGGCGAAGCGCAGACTGTAAAAAGAATAAGCTCCGCTTTAATAAAAGAATGGCACAAAAACAGGCTTATGCCCAACACCCTTGTAGTGTCGGTTGTCGGCAACATTGATTACGCTGACGCGAAAGCAATGGTGGAAAAATACTTTGGTTCCTGGAAAAAAGGCAGACAGCCGGGTGCCAAAATACCGGTTAAAATAACAGACCGCAAAAAAGAAAAAAGGGAAACTTTTGACAAAAATCAGACTCATATGGTGATTGGTTTTCTTGGCCCAAAATCAGGTTCGGCTGATTATTACCCTTTCAGGGTGCTGGATTCGGTTTTAAGCGGCGGGATGAGCAGCAGGCTTTTTACGGAAGTAAGGGACAAAAGAAACCTTTGTTATACGGTGTATTCAACCTTTGACCGGACTGTGGAGAGGGGAGCGTTTAAAATTTACACCGCCACTTCCCCTGAAAACGAACAGGCTGCGTATGATGCCATTATGGATGTCCTGCGCGATTTAGAGAAGAACGGAATTACGGAAGATGAACTTAAGTCCGCGAAAGCGCATATTAACGGCATGTATAAAATAGGAATGCAGGATTACATGGGCAGGGCGGATTCCTATGTTTCCTATGAAATTCTGGGGCTGGGTTATGAAAATGTGGATAAGTTTCCGGAAAATATTAACGCGGTCACGGTTGATGATGTTAAAGCGGTTATAAAAAAATACTTTAACCTTGACGGCATGACAAAAGCTGTTGTTGGCGCCGCGGTAAAAAAGAAAAAGGAGCAAAGTAAATGATACCGATTAAGCCGTTAAACAAAAAGGATTTCGCGAAATACGGAAAGATTATATGCCAGGAAAAGGAAAACGAAATATTTCAGGTGGTAATGTCAGAGAAGGAAAAAACAGGATGGAGAATAGGGTACCTTGTAATGGGCCCGGGAAAAGCGGACGGCCTTGAGGCGCACCCCGAATCTTACGAAACTTTTGAACCAGTTTCGGGTACTGCCGTGATGCTGGTCGCGGAGGAAAAAACGCCGGATAAAATAGAGGCGTTTCTTCTGGATAAGCCCATATGCATAAACAAAAAAGTGTGGCATGGCGTAAGCGTGCTTTCTGAAAAGTGTGAGATAAAAATAATGGAAAATCTTGAAGTTGAATCCATATATTATAAACTTGAAAAGCCGGTAGAGCCGGGCCTTGCTTAAAACACGGCCTGTTTTGATTATCAACAGGATGGTGAATTATGGAAAATAAAGCGGCCCGAAATCTTATTATATTTGCGGCTTTAATTGTTATCACGGTCCCTTTCTGGATTTTTGACATTGATATTAAGGTCCAGTCGCTTCTGTATGACCCGGTTTTAAAAAACTGGAAATTCGGTGACAACCCGTTCGTTCTGTTCCTGTATAAATACGGCACGCTTGTTCCGCTTGCGCTTGGTGTAATAGCGGCAGCAGCCGCCGGCGCTTCTTTTTTTGTTTCCGGCTTTGAAAGAAACAGAAAACCTGCGCTGCTTTTTCTGTTTGTTTTTCTTGTAGGGCCGGGCCTTATCGTAAATGTCATATTAAAAGGCTATACGGGCAGTCCAAGGCCGCGTGAAATAGTTGAATTTGGCGGCAAATGGCAGTATACAAAACCGCTTGTATTGGGAACGCCCGGAAAGGGCCATTCTTTTCCGTGCGGCCACGCTTCCGCGGGATTTATGATTGCTGTTATGTATTTTTACTTAAGGCACCGCGATAAAAGCACTGCCAATAAAGTGCTTATTGCCGGAGTTTCATACGGAGCCCTTATGGGTTTTGGAAGAATGGCTCAGGGCGCGCATTTTTTATCTGACGTAATATGGGCGGGCGGAGTGGTTATTCTTACGGCATCGCTGGCTGATGACTATCTTTTCAAAACAGGTGAATTCAATTATATTCAAAGAAAAAAAATTAAATTAAAACCAATAGGCATCGCCGTTGCGGCCCTGGCTGTAACGGGCGCGGCCGCGGCATTTATGCTGTCAACGCCGTTTTACAGGGAAAAGGCCAACGATTCTCCGGTGTCCGCGCTGAATACTGTCAGCGTTTACACGCAGGAAAGCTCCGTATATTTGATGCCGGGCGCGGATAAAATAACACTGATATCCAGGGCAAACGGGTTTGGATTAAAAGGCAATGATATATCGGACAACTACACATATCTGGAAAAAGAGGGCAGCGCGAAAATTAACTACAAGGCGGAGAAAAAAGGTTTCTTCACCGAACTTATCGCAGATACGGAAATTACGCTTCCTGATTCCGCTTACTCGCTTAAGGTTGAGACTTTAAAAGGGGACATTGATTTTAAATCCAAAGGCAGATATTCAAGCCTTATACTTTATTCGGCTGACGGTGATATCAGTTTTACCGCCGAACCGGGTGCTGCCTTTGATTCGATTTTTATCAAAGCCGCAAACGGCGATGTAAGGTTCAACCTAAGGCAGGGCGCTGTTTTTAATCCAAACGCGCAGCTTGTAATTAACGCGGCAAAAGGCAGGGTGATAATGTCAAATACCGGCGATTATTACGAGGGCATGTTTAAAGGTGTTGAAGAAAAAAGCGGCTCGCTTGAATTGCAGCATTACGGTAAAAACGGAATAAAAGCGTTTATTAACGCGGGCAAAAGAATATATTATGACGGTGAGAAATGACCCGTATTTCGGCAAAATATTACATTGAAACACCTGATGATGCGGGTAAAACCGCATCTTTAATGGCGAAAATGCAGTCTACAGGCACCTGGAAAGATTTAAAAGGAGAGGCTGCTCTTGAAGGCCGGTTTGGGGCAAGGGTGGAAAGCGTAAATGTTACAGGTAATAATGAAACATATTCGCTGCCTACAAGGTATCCTGCAGGAAAGAAAGTTACATCAGCGGAAGTGATAATTTCTTATCCGTGGGAAAATTTTGGGCCTAAGATTTCAATGCTGCTGACAACAGTAGCCGGCGAGATATTTGACATGTATGAACTTACCGCTGTAAAACTTATGGATATTGAAATGCCGGATGATTTTATAAAACTTTTTCCCGGGCCGCGGTTTGGAATAGACGGCACACGGAAAATATCCGGCGCTTTTAAAAGGCCTCTTTTTGGCGCTATCACAAAACCCTGCGTGGGATTGTCTCCGAATCAGCAGGCAGAGCTGGCGTATCAGGCGGCAAGCGCGGGCGCGGATTTTATAAAGGATGACGAACTGCTGGCTGACGCGCCGTATAACAGCGTAAAGGACAGGGCAAAAGCCGTGGGCGATGCCATGAAAGAATCTTTTAAAAAGACCGGCAAGCGCACCATGTACGCCGTTAATATTACCGATGACCCTGACAGGACATTAAAACTTCACGACACGGTTAAAAAAAGCGGGGCAGGGGCGTTAATGTTTAATTCTTTTACCGGCGGGCTTAATAATCTGTGCGTGCTTGCAAGGCATACAAAACTTCCAATTCACCTTCATAGGGATTTTGCGGCGGCATCGCTGCGCAGTGCTTATATCGGCATTTCGCCTGTTGTTTATGTGAAGCTTGCCAGAATGTGCGGGGCGGACCAGATTCAGTGCGGCGGGCTTGGCGGATATTTATATGAAAGCGATGACGAAATGCTGCAATCCATGCGCGCATGCACCGCGCCTATGGGCGGTTTAAAACCCGCGCTTCCGGTTTCATCCGGCGGTATGTGGGCGGGAAAACTTGCTGATAATATAAAGAAGATTGGCAATAATGATTTTATGTTCCTGTGCGGCGGCGGCGTTTTTGGCCACCCGGACGGAGGCTACGCGGGAATGCGCTCGCTGTATGAAGCGTGGGATGAATATAACGGCAAGCCGGAAGGTAATAATTTAAACGCGGCAAGAAAGGCGTTTGAAAAGAAAATTTAGGGATATTTTTCCACTTTTTGTGATATTCTGTCAGCATAAAGCTGAATAACCGGAGGGATACATGTTCTGCAGGCATTGCGGGAAACAGGTCGAGGATGATTCAAGGTTCTGCAGGTACTGCGGCGGAAACCTTGCCGCCATACCGGCTTCTGAAGGCCCGGCGCCGGCAAAGGCCGGAAATATACAGGGTATTAATAAACACGCGCCTGAACAGGACGAAGAAAATCCCATAGGCGAAGAGCCTTTTGTGGAAATTTCGCCGGAAGAATACAGGCATATTACGCTTTCTCCGGAAGCGCGTAAAAGGGAAGAAAAATTAAAAAGGGAAAAAGAAGAAAAAGACAAGATTAACAGGATGCTGCGTTCGGCGGTTATAAGGGAGCTTCTTAAGGAAGGGCCCGGCGATAAATGGGAAAAAGAGGATAAAACAAAAAAAGCCGCCAAAAGCAGCGGCGCTCCGGCTGATTCCAGGATAAATATGTATAAACAGGCTATGGACCTGAAAAAGAACGGGCCAAAAAAACCCAAATATTAACTTCCGGAGGTAATGATGCCTGCAATTTTAAATAAAACCATAACTAAAATTTTTGTCTGTTTTTTCTGTGCTTTAATTTTTGTTTCCTGCGCGGGGGTGGCACCTGTCGCGGAGCCGTTAAAACCAATTCATCAGAGGCTTTATTCATATGATTCTGATGTGAAACTTATGGCTGAAAAACAGTTTGAAACCTTAAGCGCCGCGGATAAAAAAGAGGTGCTGTTAATGACGGCCGCGCAGCTTGAAAAGGAAACTGACGCCGATACTCAGACGCGCATCATAAAGGCGCTTGCGGATAACGGCGCGGGAGCTTATGTTATTCCTTCGCTTTTAAAAGCGCTTGCGGTAAACACAAAACTTACAATTACCGCGACAATCAATGATTTTATAAATAACGCGCAGCCTGCGGAAGAAGAGATGGCTGAAAAAATAGCGGCATATCTTAATCAGGGTTCGTCAAAAGCAAGGCAGGCGGCCTATCTTGCGCTTGGAAAAATGTCTGTTAAGGCAAAAAAAGCGGTGCCTGAAATTATTGACGCAATGCATAAATTCGGCGCTGATGCCGATGAATATGCGCGCGGTTTTGAAGCGCTTGCGAAAATTGACCCTGAAATAGCGGTTGCTTCCGTGATAAAAGACCTGCAGAACGCCGGCGATGAAATAAAAAAGAATTCGCTTGAAAAACTGGTAAATATCCAGGCGTATATGAATGATAAACTGCCGGCGATAAAAGAGGTTGCCACCGCGCTTTTAAGGATAATTTACAGCGATGACAGCGTGCTTAAAAAGTTTGTTGAAGATAATATTAACACGGAAGATGCCGCGGCTGTGAAGGCGGAAATGGATAAGTACTTAAAAACAGGCGCACGCCTTGCCGGTGCTTTAAGCAAAGCTCTGGGGATTTCCATGGACGACATATTCAAAGCGCAGGATGAACGCCTTGACGGGAAACTGGAAAAATTTTATGAAGAAATAGGCAGGGAATACAGGGAGCAATAATTGAAAAAAACTTTCATATTATTACTGTTATTTTCGGCTGTTGCCTTTCAGGCTTATGCCGTAAACGCGCCGGAAGAAGAAATTGGCAGGGCAAAAGCCTTTATACAGGAAAAGGAATTCAGGCTTGCTGAAACCGCTCTTGCCGCTTTGTGGGCGGATTATCCTGATGACGCACGGCTGCCTTCACTGCTGGGATTTGTAAGCGAAAAGCGGGGCCTTTATGAAGCGGCGGAGGATTATTACCTGCAGTCCATAAACATGGATGTGAATTCTTTTGATGCCCATTACGGGCTTGGCGTGGTATTGTTTAAAACAGGGGAAAAGCAGAGGGCTGCAAAGGAATTTGAAAGCGCGGTCCTTATTAATCCGGAAAGTTATGACGCCTATATACAGCTGAACCATGTTTATTCCGCGCTTAAGGACAGGGAACGGGCGGCTTATTATCTGCAAAAAGCAAAGGAAATTAATCCTGTCTATGAGAAAAACCTGAAAATAAGCGCTGTCCTTATGTGGGCCACCACAATACTGCTTTACGGATTTTTTATATTTAAAAAGAATTATATCGTGGCCGCGGTATTCGCGCTTGTGACATCGGTTATACTTTTAATTGCCGGCCATCATACTGATTCCGTAATTTATCTTGGCATGGCTTTTATTTCGGGATTTTTTATTTATAAAAACCGGCTTGACGCGAAAAGCGAATCTGACAAAAGGAAAAACTCCGGACAGGTGATGCAGAAAGACCTGGATGAAGCCGTTAAAAAAGCATATCTGATACTGGGTGTCAGACAGGGCGCCGCAAAGCACGAAATAAAAAGCGCCTACAGAAGGCTTGCGAAAAAATACCATCCTGATTCCGCCGGAGCTCAAAAAAATGATGAAATGATAAAAGCGGTTAACGCGGCGTACACGCTGCTGATGAAAAAGCACAATAATTTATAAAAGCGCGCCTGTTGCTTAAAAGCCGCGTCATTGTTATAATCATAATAGAGAATAAAAACAGGAGGAAACAATGAAAAAAGTGTTGTTGCTTTTGGCTGTGTGTGTTTTTTTACCATCGTGTGCGTCAATGTATATTAAGCCTCAGATTCAGCCTGTTTTATTTGAACAGCAGGTGCCGGGAGGGTCTGACATAATTTTTAAGGCGGCCTTAAAGGTACTGCCTATGCTTGGTTATAATCTTCAGGGGTCTGACGCGTCTGCCGGAACTATTACAACGGCGCCGATGAAGCTTTCCATAAACCCGGAACAGTGCGACTGCGGCACCGCGATGGGGCTTCCGCTGGTCAAAAGCGAAGGGGTAAAAGCCGACGTTTCATTCATCCTTGCTGTGACAGACAATAAACTTGCAATTAAAGCGGATGTAGTGCCGGAGCTTGATGACATAATGTCAACGCTTGCGGCTGCAGGAGTCACATATACGTGTATTTCCAAAGGCGGGCTTGAAAAAGTGCTGGCTGATCAGTTTGTTGAAAAGATGAAGACAAGTGCGCTGCAGCTGCTTTTTGATAACATTAAATTCTGATTAAAGAATTTTGGGAGGAAAAATGAAAAAAACAGCGGCATTTATCCTTGTTTCTTTATTATTTGCATCGTGTTCTTCAATTACCTTAAAGACGGAAGAAAGCAGGGACCTTTTTTATAAGGATGGAAAACTTATAGCTTCCTATATTTATAACGCCGGCGGCGAAGTGTTAAAGGACGGCGTACTTATAGAGGGCCTTGTTTCGGAGTATTACCCTGATAATAAAATTAAGTCAAGGCACGTGTACAGAAAAGGGATAAAAAACGGGGAGTCGCAGGAATTTTTTGAAAACGGCGTTGTAAAAGCCTCCGTGTTTTATGAAGACGGCCTGCTTTCCGGAGCGGCAAAGTATTATTATGAAACCGGAGAGATAAAGGAAGAAGGGTTTTATGCCAAGGGAAAGAAAGACGGCGAATGGAAGGATTATTATTTAAGCGGAATAGTTGAAAAGAAGACCACCTATAAACTTGGGGAAAAAGAAGGTTTCTGGCTGTGCACCTATGAAACGGGAGAGGTAAAAGAAGAGGGGATTTACCTTAAAGGCAAGGAAGAAGGTTCGTGGAAATGCAGGTATAAAACAGGGGAATTGAAAGAAAGAGGTATGTATAAGAACGGATTAAAGGAAGGTTTGTGGGAAGAATACGACAAGGACGGCAATGTTACAGGGAAGAAAATATACCGGCGCGGCGAAGTTGTAAAATAGAAATATGCTTGTGCGTTTATACTGCGCCTGCTAAAATCATAATATGAAAAAAATACTTTTTATATGCGTTTTTTTGGTTTTTTTTGTGCCGTTTATTTCTGCCGGGGCTGTGCCTTTTAATTACGCGTATATTCTGTCTGATAATGTTCATCAGCCGTTGTTTTCTGCCTATACATCTGCGGACGAATTAATAGAAAAAAATAACCTTATGTTTCTGGCCGATTTTTCCGCTGTTATAGGGGATGATATCAACGCTTATGACAATTACCTTGGGCCTACAACCGCCTTTATTTTCTGGGAGCCGTTAAAAAACAGGGAGTACAGGGGCGGTATTTTCTTTTCTCCTTTGTATCTAAGGGCGGACGGGGGAAAACCGGGTTATATTGCAGAGAGCAGGCAGTATCTTATAGGCGTAAGGGGAGCCAATCAGTCAATAAGAGGCTCACTTGGGTGGATACTTGATGAAAACTCCGATGACGCGGGATTCGCGCACATTAACCTTTACGGTTTTGACCTTAAGGCCTCGGCCAATCTTTCAGGAAAAGCTGATTTATATTTCACGAAAATGTTTGATACGGGGCGCTCCGGAATGATAGGGCCCGCGGTTTCATATTACAGTTTCTATGACACGGTAAAGGCCGGCGTTAAGTGGAACCGTATCATGCCCGCGGATTTTATTGAACTTTCTGCTGAAGGCATGGCTGATATTTATAACAGGGGGCTTGGTTCAGGATTATCACATATAAGCGCGTCTGTTTTATTTAAGTTTGAAAATCAGACAGGCATAAAAATAGCAGGTTCTTACAGCGAAGAATATTTTTATGAAGGTCTGTGGGGCGGTCAGGTACAAGTATCCGCTTTTGATAATATCTTTATCTCGGCTTCATATAATTACAATGAAAGCATCATCTTCAATCCCGAAAAAAATCAGCTGTTTTTATCCGCGCACGTGTCCGCGTTTATGGCATATGAGGATGAGGGCACTGCCGTGTCCCCGGCGGAAAGCATGATAAAAGACAATAAATCAGAGAAGGTAATAGGGGTTGAAAGTTTTATATTTGACCAGAATTTAAAGTCAAAAGAAGGAATGCGCCGCCAGTTAAAGAGCGGTTTTATTTCCACTTCATCCGTTATTACCGCTGCCGCCGCCGGAGGCCTTGTCCTGATTCTGGGAACGCCTCAGGACGCGTCATACGCCGCTGTAGGCGGAGCAATGTTGGGCTACTGGCTCTCACCATCCTTATTTGAAATCATTTATTAAGATAGCACAATAGCGTTTTAAGCAATTAAGCTATAGCGTAAGACTAAACTGCCATGGTTTTCGCTTCTGCTTAAATGCTTATCAGCTTTATGTTTATAGGATTTTTTTCTTCCGTCCCTCCGTGCATCCGACCATCCGTCCCTCGGTATTCCGCCTTACCTTCTGTTCCTGTGTATGTTCTTATCCCTTTTCTTCTCGCGCTCTTTAAGTTCTGATACTTTATCCATACAGTCCTGGCATAATGTGCCTTTTTTAAGTTCTTTCCCGCACAGCCTGCATTTTAACTGTTCCGGAGGGTCAGTCATGCGAAGGCTTCCGGATTTGACAAAACGCAGTATCTGCATAGGGTCAACGCCTGTCCTGTTTGAAACTTCCATGACATTGGCAAGCGGAAAACTTCTAAGGTAATCCGTCACTGTTTTTAAATCCTTGGCTTCCAGCGCAAGGCAGTCTGGACATATATTGGTCAGCTTTTCGGGGCTGAAAACCTTTCCGCACCTTGCGCAGTTTATTATTGCCATAATCACTCCTGTTATTTTATGCTTTGATTATATAACATTTTTTATGCCCGACCAAACAAATAATAGTTAGGATTTACCTGATGTAGTTAAAATAAAATGTAAAAAAATAAAGGTTTTTAAGCAAGTGTATTTTACACAGGTATGTAAAATACACTTGCTTAATGTACATACCTATGTAAATTACAAATCTGCAAATTTACAGGGGCATACACGGAAATTGCAGGCTGTGTTGATACGTCTATTGAAAAATACGATGCTAAAAATCAAATGCTGTGATAAAATTATTTAAGAGTTTAAGAGATAAATCAGGTTAAGGTCTCAGGTTATAATGAAATATAAAAATAGTATATTGATCCCGGACTGGTTATGGTTTTAAAAATAAGATGTTGACGCGGCAAGAGCAATTCTTAATCATATTGATGCAGGATATATGACGCAGTAAAACGAAGATTAGGAATAGTCAGAAGTAAATTTTAGAAGAGGATTAAACTTTTTTATTTGACAAAATATATGACGTGTGCGATTATGAGAAATCAAAATATTTGGAGAGGGATAATTTGAAAAGCATTTTGCGGGGAAGGAAAAATGTTGCCGTTTTGGGTTTGATTTTACAATCACATTTGATTATTTACGTAAACGCTCAAAAATTTGTAAGTGTTATTTTTTGTTATATTTGTAATTTGTTTAAAAACTTTTCAAAAACCGTAAAGTTGTTTTTCAGCAACGTTATATTCTGCAAAGTTCCGGCAAGCCTTTTGAAGTTCAAAGTTATGCATTTCGGGCCTATAAAAATGATAAAACCGGAAATTGTCTTGCTGTAATAATTTTTGTTTGTATATTATATGTGTATTTTTTAAATGATTGTTTATTTTAAAGGATTGAAATGAAACTAAAAACAGAGGCGAAAATGGGAAAAAGAAAATCGTTTTTTAAAATGTTTATTTCAGTCATATTTTTTGTTGGGTTTATTTCTGTTTTAAGTGCAAACGCAGAAGAATATGAATGGGCAATAGTTGAAAGCCTGCCTGCGGAATATATAGGGGCAAGCGTTTACCCGGTGTGGCGGAATGTAAATACCGGTTCCTGGAGCATAGGCGTGGTTGATTGTACTTTTGTTTCGTCCGTTGATGACAACAAAACAGGAAGAGTGGCTTTTGGATTCACACAGCAACAACTGGGGATGCATTGCAATGACGAACTGGAAGTGGTAATTCTTGCGCGTCCTTGTGGAATAGGAGATACCCCTAACTATACGGAATTATATAATAATAAAACACTTTTAAAAACATTTGCAGTAATGCCGCAATGCCGTGATGTTGGCAAGCCCAGAAAACCCGTGGAAAAATGTGAGACAAAAGCCAATCCGGTGGACCCTTATTATGGCGCAAAGTACGAAAAAATAACGGATATTTCCATAAAAAATCCGGGTCATAATCTTGAATTTTCAAGGATATATTATTCCGGGCAGATTTCGTCTTTGACAAATAAAACAACCGGAAATATGGGGGGCGGGTGGAGGACGAATTATGATTATTATTTGTATGCTGAATGGGAATTAAAGTATACGGGGGAACAGACTTTTGAACAGGGAAAATATTATTTAGTTGAAGGCGGCGGAGGCATAGGCGGAGCAGGGAGCAACTATGAAAAAATAAAAAGGATATCAATAATACACCCTGACGGCGGAATATATGATTTTTATCAGGAAACACCGGCTTCAAATGTTTATGTGGTACCGGGAACGGGTTTAAAGGTTGAAGTTCTTGAAAATAAATATATCTATTACGATGAATCTGATATGGTGTATGAATTCTCCCTTTCAGGGGCTTTAATTTCTATAAAGGACAAAACAGGAAAAGGTGTAAGGCTGACATATGCAACAGACAATGTTACGGTTGAAGATGAATATGGAAGGCAGCTGATAATAAATAAAACAGACGGCTATATAACATCTGTTACGTCAAATATTCCCGGTTTTACAGGCTGTTCTTATATATATTCAAATACTAGATTGTGGAAAGTTGACAGGCCGGGTGAAGAAGATGCGGAATATTTTTATCCCTATATGCCGCCGCCGTATATTAGCGGGTATATTACGCGGCAGATTGATTACAGAAAAGAAGGGGACAGAAAGGATGTTGTTTATACAGTCTCCGGCGACAGATATACTGAAGAAAAAACGATACACGGGACAAAGATAGCGGATTTTATATATAATTCAGACGGCAGCGTGTCTTTTAAAGACAAAAACGAATCTGTAACTATGTATTACAATTCTGACGCAAAGTTAATCAGGCAGGATTTTGGATACCTTGGGGAAGAGACAAGGGAATATACAACCGGCAATAAATTATCAAGAAAAATACAGAGAAACGGGACAAAAGAGGAATACACTTACAACTCCGCTAACCTTGTGGAAACGCTTGTGACAACCTGGAACGACCCTGTGGCAAACGAAACAAGGTCAAAGACAGAAAGGTTTTATTATGATTCCCGTAAAAACCTTGTTAAATACACGGACGGGAAAAATATAGACACGCTTTATGAATATGACGGATACAACAGGGTTGTAAAGATATTAAGGGCGGGCAAAGTTACGGATTACACCTACAATGCGGACGGCACGATAGACACCATACACGACAGCGAAAGGCTGTCAAAAAAGTATTATTATGACGGCTATGGCAATGTGATACAGATAAAGAATAATATAACCGGCAATTCGCAGTATTATACTTACGGCACCGGGGCTGAGTATGGGAAGGTTAAAACAAGCACTGATGAAGCGGGGCAGGTTAAAACATACACATATGACGCGAATTTCCCGTCAAAAGCCGCTAATGTGGTAATAAATAAAGATGGGGAAAGCGAAACGGTTTTGTATACATATTCAACTGCAGACAGAAGTAAAGGTAGTATACACACAGTTACGGACTCTATGGGTACTGTTACATATAACTATGACTCAAGCAGTGCGCTTTTAACCACACAGCAGGACAAGGCAGGCGGTATCCGTTCTTACACATACGACAATTATGGCAGGGTAAAGACCGTAAGCGATAATTCCGGCGGGTACAGGTCATACAGTTATGACAATGAATACGGCTTTATGGCGTCTTCAACGGACAGCAAAGGCAAAACAACTGCGTACGGGTATGACAATATGGGAAACAGGGTATCTGTGACAGACAGGAACCAAA
>ENA-UOWO01000136-UOWO01000136.1-activated-sludge-metagenome-genome-assembly--contig:-NODE-136-length-100558-cov-12.075649_pt1 | contig 100558 bp, 112 predicted proteins | sample MGYA00238148_ERZ761564 | MGnify/ENA primary metagenome ERZ761564 (study PRJEB28885, sample SAMN05720194) | activated sludge metagenome | isolation source: Anaerobic digester | place: USA... | reverse complement strand
TAAAATTCATTTACATTTATTAATACCTATCCCCCCGTCACAATGTTCACACTCATATAAAATACGCGTTTGGATGCATTTTTTATTTGACGAACAATCACTGTTATTATAGCAATTGCTTAAAATCTTCCTTGCTTCGCGTGCACCTTCGTTAATCACAATACAGCCCGTTGGTATACCATAACATTTTTCTTTATCCCTTAAAACCATGCCAAAACAATTACATTTTTCTGCCCAGCCCTGGCCGTCAAATCCCCGGCCTTCCCACCACCAACTATAAATAATTCTCGGCCAAAAAAACCAAACTAATCCAACAAAAATTAACACGATTACTATCAAAATAATAATTTTCTTTTTAGACATATTTTTATTTGTATTATGTATAAAGTATTATGTATTATGGGCTCTGGCATATTTTATCAAACCATTAATTAATTTGTGCACAACAATAGTTTGATTGGCGATTTGAATAAACTTTTCTTGTGTTATATAACCAACATCTCTGGCCACTAAAATTTGGTTCTGTAATTCCGTGGTAGAACCCAATGCCATACTATAAAAATTGGCTTTATCTTTAAAAGTGTGTCGGCTAAAACCTTCAGCAATATTAGAAGAAATAGAAATTACGCAACGCCTTAATTGACTAACCAATCCATACATTTCCTCTTTTGGAAAATCTTTTGTTATTTTATAAATTTCTAAAACTAATTTATGTGATTCTTTCCAGGCGTTTAAATCTGTAAATTTAGTAATTTTTGTATTTTCCATAATACATTATACATACCCCATTATACAAGTGAAATAGCGCTAACGCGCTATTTCACTTCCCACACCACCGTCACTTCCACACTAACTTCATTTTCACCAGTTTGAATAGTTGGCGCTGATATTGATTCTTCTCTGCCTAAACCCTGAGCCACATCTTTAGCTAGATAATTAACCGGGCCGGGCACGTAGACCTGGTTTTCATAAACATTAATTATTTTTCCCAACTTCATACCAGTCTTTCTTGCAATCTCTTCAGCCTTGGTTTTAGCTTTTTCAATGGCACCGTCTCTAGCTTCTGCCTTTAATTCAAATTCATCATCAATGGTGAAATTTATATTTCCGACTTGATTAGCGCCTTTTTCAGTGGTTTTGGCAATAGCTTCCCCTATCTTATCCAAATCGCGAATTTTAACAGTCACGTTTTGACTAATTTCATAACCACGCAAAACTTGCCGATCGCTGCTCCAATCATAAACTGGGTTCAAACTATAATTCGTAGTTTTGATATCTTTTTCTTCAATATCCATCTTTTTCAGGGCCTCAATAATTTCATTCATTTTTTTGGTGTTGTCTTTAGCTGCTTCAGCCGCCGTGGCTTTGGGCTCTGTTTTAATGCCCACGGTTAAATTGGCAATATCCGGCTTGGCAAAAACTTTGCCGGTGGCGGAAACTGAAAATTGACGATCTGGTTCAGCGCGTTTGGTAGCGACAAATAAAGCCACGATAACAATGGCTGTAATACAAAGCAGGGTTAAAACTTTGTACAACAGCATTGACTTGTGACCAGATTCTTGATTTAAAATATCCATATATTTTTTTTTAATCTAGCACATTAAAAAATGGCTGATAATTAATTATAATAATACATTAAGTATAGTTTTTTTTCATATTTTAGTCAAAAAAACCAATAAGCAAAACACCTCTTGACTTCACAAAAATAACTAGTAAGATTAAACTTATTAATATATAAAAATATTTTTATGGAAAAAGAACTAATCTTAGCTGATAATCAAACAATAGCTAGAAAAATTGAACGTTTGAAAAAGGCCAAACAATACCTAGCTTCAAACACAATGGAAGGTGGTGATTGTGCCTGCGAAATATCCGCGGAGCAGTGCGATTGCGCCTGTGGAGAAAACTAGTCTTGATCATCGAAAGAATACCTTAATAAAAATTATGGGCAAGCAAACTACCCCTGATTTTTATTTTACAAAAATAAAAAAATTTCTAGTTTACTATTCATCGCTTTTAGCACCCAAACCGCTCTTTATTCTTGACCCACAAAAAATATTTGATAACAGCCAAAAAAAAATTACCCCCGATAAATTAAATAAAAAAATAAAAAAGATAATTGACCAGCAGGAAAAAAAACCTAGCTACAAATTTAACCATCTTGGTGTTTGGCTTCAAATCACCAATGAGTGCAACTTGAGATGTACTTATTGCTATGTCAATAAACAAAAAGAAGTCATGTCTTTTGACACAGCCTCAGAAACGATAAAAAAAATTTTTGCCTTTAGTCAAAAAAAGAAACTTAAAAAAATAACCTTTAAGTTTTCCGGCGGCGAACCTTTATTGGAATTTAGACAAGTGATAAAAATCAATGATCTAATCCGTGAATACGCACGCAAAACAAAAATAAAAACTGTTTCAATTGTTTTAACAAATGGCTTACTACTCAATGACACCAATGTTAAAATTTTAAAGAAAAACAACTTCCGCGCCATGGTCTCCCTAGATGGCCTGGGCTCAATTCATGATCTGACCAGAAGAAGACCAAACGGCTTGGGTAGTTTTGACGCTGTTTCTTTTGGTATTTCTAATTTACAAAAAAATAACATACCCTTTAATGTCTGCGTGACCGTCACCAAACACAATGTCGCTCATCTACCCGAACTCACTAAATATCTACTTAATAAAAAAATAAATTTTATTTTTAACTTTTATCGTGACACGCCCTTGGCCCAAGAAAAATTAAACCCACGCAACACTGATCTAATCCGTTCTCTAAAAAAAACTTGCCGCCTGATTAAAAAAAGCCCAGTCACTCTGCAACCACTTCTAAGCAGTCTGCTTGACAAAGTCAATCTCAACCACGCCAGGTTTAATGTCTGCGGTCGCTGCCTCAATTATCTAGTCATCCGTGCCGACGGTCAGTTGGTAGGTTGTCAAATGACTTTATCAGAACCTTTAACATGTATTACAGATCATAATCCGGCTCGAATCTTGAATCCACGTTATCACAAACCACTCTCTGTTAAAAACAAAAAACACTGTCAAAAATGCTCTTGGCGTTATGTCTGTGCTGGCGGTTGTCCACTCTTTATGTCGGATAATAAAGAGCAGAGACCATATTATTGTCCCACCTACAAAAAATTAATTCCCGAAATTATAAAAACTGAAGCAGCCAACCTGTTGGAAAAAAGGGATATATTTTCATTGGCTGATGAAAAATATAAACAAGGTTTGCACTGGTTGAAAAAAATAAAAAATGCCAATCTAAATGTTCCTCAACAAAAAAAAGTACTATCAAAAGCCCTGGGCGAAATTGTCACATCAAATACCGGTAGCGCGCTTAAAAATCAAAATTCATTTATTAATCAGTATCGTTTTCTTTTAAAAGCTCTTATAAATAACCAGAACTTTGCTCACTGTCTTAAAGAACAAGAAAAACCTTTTTACTCCGCCATTCTTCAGCGTCTGGAAGAAGATCAAGAATTTCGTCAACTACTCAAAAAAATATCCTTAACTCGCTTACAAAATGGTTTACAAACCCCATTGGATTTTAGAGAAATATTTAACCGTCTTACAGAAACATCCTGGCCAAAATATCTGCTTAACATAGAATCACCGAACAAAACGATCAGCTCCATATTGGAGCATATTAAAAAAAATCCATCCCAAAATATTTTAAATAAAATAAGCCAAGGCACATTTTTGACTACCGGCTATGCTCGTTATCAAACAACTGCCGCATATTATGCAAAAAAATGGCAAGATGGTGTATTAATTGATATGGGTGGTGGTAATGGTCTAAATGGCTTATATTTTAATGAAAAACTACACATGCATTCGTATAATTTGGATATTTTAAACCAAAAAGATGCCTATGCCATTGATGATCTGTATGATTTTGAAAAACAAACAAGACTTAATGGACTATCAGATAATCTACGACAAAAAATTGATGCACACGTGAAACATATCTTTAATTTTGATATCACAAACCAACCTTTGGTCAAAAGTTCAATCAAAACACTGCCAGACCAACCCTGTGTAGTTGGCTTGCTCAACATGTTAAGTCATTTTGACATTGAAAAGAAAAAACAAATAATCAAAAACTGTCTAGACTTTATCCAACTAGAATCAAAAAATAAACCTGTTTATCTTTGGGTGGCCGGTGGTTTTGGTGGTTTTTTGGGTGCTCTTTTTTTTGATTTAATTTTACTTTTTGAAAAAAATATACTTACCAAAATAACCTTGACCACCCGTAACCGTGAAGAGTTTATTGAAAATACTAATTGGCTTAAAACCAACGTTGAACAACAACTTTTTAATTGCTATCATGATTTTAATCAAAGACTTGATGTTCTTCATCATTAAAAACTTACCCGATAAAAGGACAACAAAATATCAAAAATTAAACTCGTGTTTTAAAGCCTTGCCATTTAAAACGAATAAAAAGCCATTTGATTAATTCAATCACCAAAATAACAACAGCATTAATTGCCAAGATTAAAACCCAATGCCAGAAACCCAAGGGCACAGTATGAAATATTCTTTGTAAAAAACCATTATAGATGACCGCAATCTGCAACAGAAAACCAAACCCAATTGCAAATAATAACATCTTATTACTGAATAAATTGGTACGCCAAAATGGTTTGGATAAATCCCGCAAACAAAAAGTATACAAAAGAGTGTCCAGGCCATGAATAGTAAATACGATGGTGCGCGCCAAATCCAGTTTGGCATTATCGTGCTGCCAAAAAAGATAAAAGCACAAAATAATAAAGCTTGAAATAACTAAGCTAATAATAATAATTAAAGATTTCATTTCCAAATTAATCAGCGGGTGATTTTTTTTGACTGGTTTATCGCGCATAACATCTTTGTGTACCGGGTCTTGACTTAAAGCCAGGGCAGGAAAAGTATCATCAATCAAATTGACCCAAATGATTTGCGAAGCCAAAAGCGGTAAAGGTAATCTGGCTAGCAAGGCGAAAGAAATAATAAAAACCTCAGTAAAAGAATCGGACAGAAAATAAAGAATTGTTTTTTTTATATTTTCAAAAATTATACGACCTTCTTTAATAGCAGCCAAAATGGTGGCAAAATTATTATCCAACAAAATTACATCCGCCACTTCGCGCGCCACATCACTACCAGTCCCCAAAGCCAAACCAATATCAGCCTGCTTTAAAGCCGGTGTATCATTAATACCGTCGCCGGTCATGGCCACCACCGCCCCGTTTTCCTGCCAAGCTTTAACAATTTTTAATTTTTGCTCAGGTGTGGTTCTGGAATAAACATTAATTTCTTTTACTCTAGTCACAAGTTCGGTCATAGAAATTTTTTCTAATTCCGACCCATCCAACAAATGACCGTCTTTGACATCTAAACCAAGCTCGGTAGCAATTTTTTGGGCTGTAAATTTATTATCACCAGTAATCATAACGGTTTTTAGGCCGGCCTTGGCGGTTAATTCCAGGGTTTCTTTAACACCAACCCGCAACGGATCGCTCATACCAACCAAACCAACCAAGACAAAATTGGTGTAAAGATCTTTCATGGCTTGTTTTGATTCGGTTAATGATTCTGATTTTTTATAAATTAACTGATTTTTTATTTTATCATTGATCGCCTGGTCAGAAATAGCATCAATATGAGCAGGTATTTTTTTATAGCCAATGGCCAAAACACGCAAGCCTTCTTTGGATAAAGCCTCATAGGCAGCCACAAACTTAGCTCGTCGTTCTTCATTCAACTCCAGATGATTTTTAATATGGTGTGAATAAACATAATTACAAAAGATTAAAACCTTTTCTGGCGCGCCCTTGAGATAAATGATGTTGTTCTGTTCATCCAGATTGTGTAAAGTCATCATAAATTTTTTTTCTGAATCAAAGGGGATTTCATCTATGCGCGGCTGCTCTTTAATTAAAGCTGACTGTTCTAAACCCACATGATGACCAGCCAAAAGCAGAGCCCGCTCGGTTAGATTACCAGATACAACTAGATCATTAATTTTGTTTTTTTCATTTTGCTGAGTAATATAACCATCATTACACAAAACACCAATGCGTAATAACAACAATTGCTCCTCGGCTGACTTGGCATCTAAAGTCGGGATGTCGCTACGCGTATCAATTTCAAGGTCTTCGGTGATAAGTCTGGTAACTTCCATATTACCTTCGGTTAAGGTGCCGGTTTTATCAACACAGACAACAGTGGTGGAACCCAAAACCTCAACACCCAAAAGGGTTTTGACCAAAGCGTTAGTTTTTAAAATTCTTTGCATACTAATGGCCAGCATTACAGTTACAGTTAACACCAAGCTCTCGGGCATGGCAGCCACAGCGACCGCTATGGCAGTAGTAAACATTTCCAAAAAAGAGTGACCGGAAAAAAGACCCAGAATAAAAATAAATACAGCTACTGCTAAAATAATTTTGGTTAGAAAAAATGCTAAAGCATTGAGTTTAATCTGCAAGGGTGTTTTGTCTTCTTGGGTTGTGGATACCAACTCGGCAATTTTACCAATTTCAGTTTTAAGTCCGGTGTTAATGACGATACCAACACCAGAACCCTCAGCCACTAGTGTGCCCATAAAAGCCATATTTTCTCGTTCAGCCAAAATAATATTATCCTTTAAGGCATGCATGTGTTTTTTTCTAGCCTCTGACTCACCGGTCAGCGCAGCCTCATCTATTTTTAAATTGTTAATTTTTAAAAGACGTAAATCAGCCGGCACACGATCACCGGCTGCCAAAAACACCACATCACCAGGCACCAACTCTTGGCTGTTAATTAAAACTTCTGCGCCGTTGCGTAAAACACGGCTCCTATTTAAAACAATTTTTTGCAAAGATAATAAAGCACGCGATGTCTTGTATTCTTGCCAAAAAGAAAAAATAATATTAATTATCAAAGCTAAGGCAATGACCGCCGCATCAAGCTGATCACCTAAAATTAAGCTAATCAAAACCGCGCCAATTAAAACCAAAATCATGCTGGATTTTAATTGTTCAAGTGCCATTTCTTTTAGACCTCTGCTTTCTTTGCGAGGCAAAATATTGAAACCAAATTTTTCCTTTTTTTTCTTAACCAAAATTTCGGTCATACCTTTTTCTGATGAAGACAGACGATCAAAAGTTTCTTCCAAATTAAAAGACCACCACTTAACTTCATGTACGTGTTCGGGTGGAATCTGTTTTTTATAGAAAAAATCAAGCGAGAACATATATTGATATTATAACATAAAAAAAGAACAATAATTATTGTTCCCTACGACATTACCTATTTTTGTGAATTTATTTTGACAAAATCAAGTCCGGAGCTAAATGCGTAATTTGTTCGTCAGCTAATAAATCAAAACCAGACGCGCTAATATTCTCCAATAATTTGACCTTATCAGCACCAGTGAAACTAACTAAAAAACCAGCCTGCACTGATCCATCAACGACTAATAAATCACTAATTGACCAGGTGATTTTACGACTGGTGGAATCAAAAGCCAAACCAGTACCCTTATTGACAGCGTCACGTCCCAACCATTCAAGGCCCTGTGGTAAGTTGGCTGTCACTTTTAGATTGGTTAAATTATGGCGAGAAATTTTTAAATCAAGAAAAACTCTAACAGCTGATGCCTCACCAACAACTGGCGGCCAAGGCCCGACACCAAGCTGATCACCTTCAAGAGTATAATAGGCATAACGCGTTGTGAGTTTTATTTCAGCTGGTAATTTGTTGTCAATCGTATTGATTGCTTGCTGGTTATTACCTTGAATTATGGTGTTATTTGCAAAATTTTCGCTGTGAAGAGCCAGATATTGACTGAATGAACCAAAATCAAATTTTTTCAAAGCTAAATTAATATTAATAACAATTAATGCAACAATAATAAGCATAAGACCAAGATCAATAAACAGGTGGTGTTTTTTTTCGCGATAGTGTTTAGCAAAACGTTTTTTAAAATATTGGATCATGAATTTTAATTTATCCCGAGCGAACGAAGCGAGCCGAGGGATCTCAATCTATTTATTAAGTTTCCACCAATCCTCAGACTAATTTCTCATTGCGGGATTCATTAATTTAATTAATTTAATTTTTTTGATTCTTGACCATCTTTTAATCTGCATTTCTCTGCACTCGAGATAAAATGAGAAAAACTATTCACTGGCTAAGATCTCCGTTTTTCCATCTCCATCAGCATCACCAACTGAAACCCTCACACCCTGACGTTTACTTTTTTCAAAAGCAAAAAAATTACCCAAAGAATGACCAGACTCATCAAAGATTCTGACGTGCGGTCCGCCACCCACGCCAGCACCCGTAATTATCTCACTTTTTTTATCACCGTTCAAATCACCAACAGCCACATTCACACCGCCTTTAAAGTCTTTATCATAAGCCAAAAATGATGCACCGACTGGCTTGCCTTGGCGATTAAAGATACTGACTTGTGGCGCCATGCCCTTACCCGCACCAGTAATTATTTCCATATAACCATCAGCATTTATATCGCCCATGGCCACATTGACGCCGCCACGAAAATTTTTATCAAAAGCAAAAAAACCAGGATGAATGAGCTGTCCGTTTGAATCAAAAATGCGCACCTGCGGTCCGGCACCCATGCCAGTGCCAGTGATAATCTCTAAGCGTCCATCGCCAACCAAATTACCAACAGCAAAATTAATACCAGAGCGATAATTTTTGCCATATGGATAAAATTCACTCAAAAGTCTGCCATCAGAAGAAATAATCTTTATTTTACTTTTGTCGCTAAATATTTTATCATCGGCTCCATCATTATTAATATCAATGGTTATAGCGCTAACACCACCAACAAAGCTTGGGTCATAAGTATAAAACCCAGCGCGTTTCAGCGCGCCAGTTACATCAAAAATACGACTAAAGACACCATTTTTATAAACAATATTTTTTAAAATATTTAGCTGTCTTAATAAAATCAAACCGTCTTCGGGCGCCAGGGTGACCGTGTTGACCAGTTGGCCATTGTTGATGCTTAAATCCTGTGTACCTTTAATTTTTTCATAGACTGCGCCGTCAAGAGTTATGGTTTGATTTTTATTGGTGGAATTCACCAGAGCTATCCCGTTTTCAAAGTCGCGCTGCCACACACCCGGCTCATACTGAACAAAATTTTTGTTCAACAAGTTTTTTGCCGTACCCAAAGCTGAACCCAGATTAACATTGTATTCGTCGTACCACCAAAGTTGCGAATGGTCTTGTGTACCATAATCAAAAGCAAAATAACCATCTTCCATCAAAGTGGATGTTAAACCAAAACGCATTTTTTTATATTTATAATTTTCTCCGCTATTGTTGGTGTCAGCCAAAATAATTGAATAATTGGGTTCATTAAAACTAATCTCGGCTTGATGATATTTTGTCATGACCGTAGACCAATTGCCACCTTCCCAAGGAGTAGGAAAAGATTCAAATATTTTACCATCAGCATATGTATAATAATTACCGTTGCCATTATAGATAATTAATTTGTCATAGCCAATCAAATTTCTGGTTTTGGTAAGTAAGTTTTTTACCCCTTGTTGCCAAAGAGAATCTATTTCTTTCACAGTTTGACTACTCCCCTTATTATAGATATCAATATTACTATTAACCCAGGTAATATCCTGCCAAACATTATCATAAAATATTCCATCCCAAAAACCACTGCTCATAATTTTTTGTGAAACAAAATTTGCTAAATAATCAACCCAGCCACTATTCATATTTAACATTTGTGTCCTTGGCCACTGACTTAATTTATTACCCAACCTGTCTTTAAGCCACCAGCGTTCATCTATACTGTTTTTAAGCTGTTGTCTTAGATAATCTATGGGCAGTCCGTCATTAGTAATTTCTTCAGAAGTAATATAAGCTAAAATCTTTATATCCGAATTTAACTCGCGCATAATTTTAAAACAGTTGGGTGAGGTGTGCTGAACTTCCATATCCAAAGTAACCACATCCCACTTAGATAACTCGCGCGCCTGTTCGTCACTTACGTCCCAACGAATAAAGTGGTTATAAAGTTTTGGGTTAAGGCTGGCGGCCAAAACAAAATTAGGCTGGATCCATATTCCAACCATTAGAAATAAAATAAAATAAATAACTAATCGCTCTACTCTTGACATAAAGATTTATTATACACTTCCAACAAACGCTCAAAATATTTATCAGCTGAATATTGAGAAGAGGTTTCTAATGCCCGACCAGCCAATCGGTCGCGTTTAATTTCATCTAACCAAATATCTTTAAGTGCCGCTGATAAACCAACTGGTTCACCAGCTTTGACCAAAAGTCCGTTAACATCATTAATAATTAACTCTGGAATACCACCAATAGCTGAAGCAACAACTGGTTTACCAAAAGCCAAACTTTCCAAAATACTTAAAGGGCAATTTTCATAACACACTGAAGGTACAACAACCGCATAGGAATTGGCTATGAGTTTTAATAAATTGGTTCCAGTTTGATAACCCAACAGCTCAATATTTTTTAAACCATATTTTTTTATTTTTAGCTGACAGCTTAACTCTTCTGGTCCGGTGCCCACAACTTTAAGTTTGACTTCGGGTATATTTTTCATTGCCTCCAATAAAATATGAATGCCCTTTTCAGCTGACAAACGACTAAAATATAATAGATATTTTTCATTTTTTGTAGTCGGTAAAATTTGTTCAGCTTCCACAAAATTGGGCAAAATGTAAATTTTATTTTTATCAAAGCCAGCCTGTATTAACATTTTGGCCAAAAAAGAAGATGGGCAAATAAAAAAATCAATATTTTTCTGATAAATATTTAAAATTTTATGGTGAAAATACATTTCTAAAACACCAGCCAGGCTGAACCAAAAAGAATTCTCAATACACTTATCTTTTAAACAACGATAATAATGTTGACCAATCACTTTATCATATATTTTGCCATTCGCAAACATGTTTATACTGGGTGAAATTAAAGCAAGGTCGTGTACAGTCATGATAACTGGAATTTTATTTTTCTTAAGGATTGGTAAAATAGACGGCGAAATTTGATGATAAATGTTGTGCAAATGTGCAACCTGCGGCCGCTCTTCAACAATTAATTTTTTTATTTTTTTGCGTGCTTCAAATGACCACAGTAAACGCCCCAGGGTTTTTAAACTGGAAAAAGAAAACAATTTACCCGAAGCAACCGGAGAAACAAAATATTTTTCGGTCGGGGATGACAAATTATTTTTATCTTGTGTGGCAAAATCAACCACCTCAAAACCACGCGCCTGTAACATTTTTCGCACAGAAAAAAAATGTTTTTCGGCGCCGCCCTTTAAATAAAAATATTTATTGATTAGTAAAACCTTCATATAAATTCAAATACTCCTTTTGGTATAAAGAAGTTATTTTTTTAATATCAAAATTATCTATAATCATTTGCTGACCAGCTTGGGCCAAAGCTCTGGCCAATTTTTGATCATCCAAATACATTAATATTTTTTGTGCCAGATCATGACTGTCTTTTGGAATGGCCAAAAGACCGGTTTTGTTATGCATAATAATTTCATCAACAGCTGGAATCTGGCTGGCAACTACGGGCTTAAAAGAAGCCAAGGCTTCTAATAAAACAATGCCCAATCCTTCCCACAAAGAAGGTAAAACAAAAATATCTGTCTTGTTTAATATATCACTCACCATTTCAGTAGCTGGAATTAAACTAACGTTGTTATTTAAATTTAGGTTTTTAATTTGATTTTCCAAAACCACCTGTTGACTGCCACTGCCTACCAGCCACAAACAAGCAGTCGGATATTTTTTTATTACTTCTGGCATGGCCGCAATTAAATAACGCTGCCCTTTTTGTTCTTCTAAACGACCCACGCAAGTGATGACTGGATTTTGTAAATTAAATTTAAAGTCAGTTTGTCTAAATTTGTTTATGTTTATACCATTATAAATAACCTGCATTTTTTTGGCGCTAATTTTATCTTTTTTAATGGTGTACGTTTTTACTGCTTTGGAAACAGCAAAAATTTTATCAGTAAAAAAAGATAAAACCAGTTTAAGTTGTCTTTTTAAAAAACCCTCGTCCATATTCATGTTGTGTTCTGTGCAAACAATCAAAGGCACGCGAGTCAAAACAGCTGCCAAACGCCCCCAGGTGTCACCAACAAAAAGATGGGTGTGCACAATGTCTGGTTTTTCTTTTTTAAAAATTTTAGCTAAGGTCACAATAGTATCAAAACCAAATTTATTTTTTTTGGGCACCACCACAACCTCAACCCCGTTTTTTTCCAGCTCAGTGGCCAAAACACCTTTAGCACGAATACAAAAAACCTTGGGTAAAAAAATATTTTTATCCAAATTTTTGACTAAATCAACCACCAACCTTTCTGCACCGCCATAACCCAAGGGACCTAAAATATAATAAATTTTTATTTTTTGATTAAACATTTTTTTTAAAAAGATTGGGATAATAAATATTTATGGCAGCCAAAGCCAGACCAATCGGCAACCATAGTTTGGAAACATAATAAGAGGTGTTGAATAATTGAAAAACAAACGAGCCAATTATAACCACCAATAAACCCCAAAATAAATAATGTTTTTCTTGCTGAAAAGACAAAAAAACTTTTTTCAAAAAGAAAAAGATAATTAAAATAAAAAATACTAACCCCAAAAGACCGGTTTCAGTAATAATTTTTTGAATAAAACCATGCGACTCCATGGGCATACCATATTCCAGTGTATAAGTGGAATCATAGGAAACAATTTTTTGAAAAGTACCGACTCCCTGACCAACCAACGGATGACGATTAAAAGTCTCTAATGAAACACGTAGCAATTCCAAACGATTACGATTGGAACTGGCCACAATCGGACTGTTGATAAGGCTGTACATCATGGCACCCAAAATTAATAAAACAAACAAACCGACGCCAAAAAACAACACTAAATCTTTTTTAGTAATTTTTCTGGTGTAAAAATATTCGTAAAAAACAATCAAAACAATCTCCAATAAAAAAACAATCCAACTGGCACGCGAAAAAGTTAATAAGTTGACCAGTGACATAACAATTAAACCTAAAGTTAACCAAAATTTTGCTACCCAGCTGGAAGCTTTTTTGATTAAAACCCAAGCCAAAGGAATTATACTAACCAGTGTTTCAGCAATTAAATTTTGATTAGTGCCCAAGGGATAAACACCCGCAATACCAAAAGGTACAGCACGCGGTATGACGCCAAACGATTGTTTAATAAACAACAAAGACCAAATACCCATTAATGAAACAGCTAAGCCCAAAAAATACAAAATATACAAAGATATTTTAAATTGTTCTTCTTTTTTAATAGTATTAAAAGGTAGCACTACAAACATCAGATAAAAAAACATAATCGGGCGCAAAAGATATTTAAGACTCAAGCCCAATTGATCTGTGCCAAATTCCCTCGCGTTGGTTAATGACAAAGCCGCGGCCAAAAAAAAGCCAGCAAAATAAACCAATCCGGGAAATTTAAAACTTGGTTTTTCTTTAATTTTTAAAAATCCTAAAAATAACCAAGCCACAAAAGTAACCAAAGCCACCAAATCAACCACGGGCAGATTTATGCCATGGCCAAAATTTATTTCTAAGGAAATAAATGGGTAGAAAAAAACCATCAGATACACACCCCAAATTAATTTGCGACTAACCAAAAAAATTAAGGCGCACAAAAATAATGGCGCCCAGATATAAATCTGTGGCAGCCAGACGATCAAAAAAGCCAGGATTAAACAGATAAGCGCCACCAAAATATTAAAAGGTGAAAATACCTTGTTCATAAACTAAATTTAATTTTGTTTTTTAAAATCCACCAACCAACAGAAAAGGGATGTTTTTTTATCGCGCTTCTGACGGTACAAATCATCCACGAAGGTTTGGCTAATCCATTTTTTAATTCTTTTTTTAAAGCCTTATTTTCAACTGAACACCAGATTTGTTCAAAGCTTGAAGCCAAAGCCAAGCTGCCCATATTTTGATTATCAACCACCGAAGGATAGATAACGCCGCGTGGATCTAAGAAAAAATGTTGACTGCCTGCTTCGGGCGGTAATTTTCTACCCTTGCCAATTATAAATTGATACAACCCAAAAGTGAAAAAAGCTCTGCCCCACTGTTTTGGGTGTCGGCTTTGTAGTTGTTTTTTTATTACATAGAAAAAAGCTTGTTTTAATTCTTGTGGATTATGCTCAAGTTTATTTTCTTTATTACCAAAATAAACATCTGAACTTTGCATGGCAGCCAGAGTAAAATCAACGCCCAACTTTTTTGATAGATCAAAAACTTTTATCATCTCTAAAAGATTTTCATTGGTCAAGGTATAAGCCAGTTTGATATACTTGACGCCGGCGTTTTGTAAAATTTTAACTGTGGCTAAAACTTTTTCATAAGCACCGGGCATACCGCGCACCTGATCATGAATCTGACCGGTTCCATCCAGTGAAATGGCCACACCCATATTGGGCTCAATCTTTAAAATTTGACTGATTTGTTGTTGAATTAAAGCTGGCGCCAAACCATTGGAAGAAATTACATAACGTGCCTTGGGGCAAGCTGTTTTTATGTTTTTTACCACTTGCAAAATATCTGGGCGCATAAATGGCTCACCACCAGAAATATTAATATCTTTTAGGGTTGCTGGTAATTTTAAGTAAGCTTGAGCTGGAATTTCCTGATGATCTTTGATTTGCCAAATAGAGCACATACTGCAACGCGCATTGCATTTGTAAGTTATGGCTACAACTGCGTCAACTGGTAATTTGCATTTTGACATAGACAAAATCAACTTATTTTAATGTATTTATATAAATTAATTATAACACAAAAAAATCCCCCTGTCAACGCGATGAAACAGGGGGAAAAGGCCTAATTTAAGAGGATTTCTCCTCTTGCCTGGTCTGGCCAGACCAGGACTTGACCATGTTCATATTGGCGCGTCCATGGACCATGGTTTTTGCGCCAAATACGTAAATCTAATGCGGTGCCAGCCTCGCCGCGCCAGACAATACGACCGGGCGCGGTGAGCCTCATAGTGGTGTAGATGTTTCCGCTAATCCAGCGATCGTGAATCTGCTGACTGTAGGGAAACACTCCGCCATACTGCTCTGACACCCCCTGCACCACCAGCTGATTGCCGGCTGGAATCTGATACTTGTAACTAACCAGATACTCGCCAGCTTCTAGCAAATCTGACTTGATTTCCTTTGCTTGCGCAAAGTTAATTTCGTCAGATTGCCAGACCAACTGGTGCGGCAACTGCACCTCGCCTTGTGGTTGCCCAAGTTTGGCGATTTTGTCGTACTCGGGATACCACTCGGCGTGATTGAGTCCATTGCAGAACCAGCCTTCACCTAAAAGCGTGGTGGTCAAAATGAACATCCGCCACTCCTTGTTTTTCAACTCGGAGTGAATAATGTTCATGGGCAACTGGTTCAAGTCTTGAGTGTAAGTCAAGACTGAACCTTCGAAGCCCCCAAAATTTTTCAGTGGCATATTTTCAAAAAATTTGCCACTTAATTTATTTTGGTAAAAAAGATTGGGCTCGTTGCCAATGACCAAGCCTGCGGTGGCTTTTAGCTTTTTCAAAAAACTTTCCATACCTTGGCGCCACCAAAAATCCAAGGCATGAGGATCATCACGCACCCCATTACCATCCGCATCCAGGTTTCCGTCTTTGACCCAGGAGACATCGTCCCAGGCGTTATCAACGAAAATCCCGTCGGGTTTATTTGGCAAAGAGAGAAGTTTTCTTTTTAACTCCTCTGCCAAAAAATCAGTCCAAGTTTGCCCATGATATTTTGGGCATTGGGATGATAGGTTAAGCATTCTCATCCGCGGAGCGTCCCAGTAGTAAACTGGATCTCCGCTGGGCTGATTCAGCCACCAACCCGGAAACTTTCCCGCCACTTCTTCATACAGACGGGATTGGAACGGCCGGCCTGGCACTTGCGGATCGAAAAACTCCATCGGATTGCAATAGGCCAGGATTTTGCAATCCGAATTTTGCTGGCGAATCAGCGCGATCGACTTTGGGTTGTTGAACCAATTTTCCAGGTCCACAACAACCAAGTCAAACTTTGCCAACTTTTCGGCCTGTTCCAGGTTCATTGCCGGAGCCTGCCAAAAAGCGGTCAGCCGATTTTCGTCAGCAAAGACGGTGGTGGCTAAGAACATTGCCACCAGAAAAGTCTTCTTTTTCATTTTCACTACCTCCAATGAATATTTTATTTTTATTGTTCTTACTTAAATTAACTAAAATTTAACTAATTCTGTGTAAAAACAATGAAAATATATATTAGCATAAATATCAATTATTGTCAAATAATAAAAAGTTCCCTTTCTGTCATCCTGAGTCACGATTTATCGGGACGAAGGATCGCTTCGATTGAAAAAAATAGTGAGACAAAAAATATAAAAATATAAAGTAAAAGTAAAAATAAAATAGCGAAGGGATTCTTCGCTACGCTCAGAATGACACAAAAATTGACAGAGAAAAAAACGAAAATATTATTCGTTTTTTTATGCCTTTTCTGTCATTCTGAGTCCAGATTTATCAGGACGAAGGATCGCTTTGACAAGGATATTGGTTTAATCAGAATGACAAGAAAAAAACAAGAGAAATAGAAAATTATTTTTTACTTAGTTGTTCAATTGTTAAATTATGGAAACCCCAATCAGCGGACAAATCTCGCCAGTGTGGATTTTTTGTTTTAATAAGTTCTTGTTTCTTTTTTCGCAGCCAACCTTTTAATTCTTTTTCTCTTTTGATAGCTATATTTATATCTGAAAAAGTTTCATAATAAACTAACCGATTGCATTTATATTTTTGAGTAAAGCCTTTTATCTTTTCCTGTTTGTGTTCTAGAGAGCGATTGATAATATTATTGGTCACACCAATATATAAAGTCCCTGAGTGACTGGCCATGATATATACATAATAATAATATTGTTTCATACTTTTATTTTATCATTCTGTTTATTGTCTGTCATCCTGAGCCGCCAACTGGCGGCGAAGGATCCCTGTTACTTTGTCGAAGAGATTCTTCGCTACGCTCAGAATGACAGGAAAAAATAACAAATAAAAAAGGCCCACGAAATATGATTCGCAGGCCCCCAGCTTTGTGTGATCTGACACACTCAGCCAGTTCGCGCTCGAGGCACGCTTACTTACAACTGTGTTACACTGCCATCCGGATTGACAAGAATCATAGCGTTGGCTCCACCAACTCCGTTATCAACCCCCGGGGTCTTTAACGCAAACCCATTGATAAACACAACGAAATTGGGTTTGCCCATGGTTAAGCTTTGTTTGTCATATGCCCATACGTTTTTTCCAGCATAAGCATTGATGCCATGGACACCCGGTGGAAGAAATACGCTTTCGCCCGGTTTATATTCGGTCCACGAGTTAAAAGTGGAACCGAACTTTTCTACATACTGATCCCCTTCAACCTCTAATTTGAACTCAAATGTCTTTGCCTTAGTTACGGGGGCGTTCATGTTAGAGGCCGACGTCGCGGATACGGCGGCTTTTTTTGCCAGAGCCGGCGCAACATTGATCTCTTGCACATCGGCGGGGGCGACGACTTTGGGAGACTGCAATGTCGCCAACTGCTGTTCCAATTTACGGATTTTAGCGGGCAATGCCGCAATTTCTTTGGCAGCCCGTTCGGCTTTGACCCTGGCAATTGAATCTGCCTTTGCCTTGGCCAATTTTTTTGCCGCAGCTGCGGCGACCATTTCCCGACGGTCAAGTTCAGTCTGGACGGCCGCTTGAAGCGCGGCTTGATCGATGACCTGCGGGGCGGCGGCGGGGGCGGCGGGAGCCGGGGCGGTTTTAAAAAACCCATACCCGTTTGTTAAAAAACTTCCCAAAACCGCGATGACCACGATCGAAATGACCACGATCCAGGCTTTCATTGTTGAACTCATGGTAAACCTCCTAACGAAATTAGCTTTTTAGCTGGACAGCAAATATTTATTTGTTGCTGCCAGCCGATTTTGAAAGAATTGAATACGAAGCCGCATGCCGATTACAAGGCTAAGGGATTCTTCGTCGCTGCGCTCCTCAGAATGACAAGAAAGAGGAGGGCAAATGAAGCAAAGGGCTTCGCTAAAAAAATGCGAGGGTTAAGTGCGGATGGTGATGTGCGTATTGTCGCTTCCGGTGTTTAAAACATCACCTTCAGGACTTAACGCAAATTCCAGAACCCAACCACCGCCACTGGGAACCCAGTGGGTCGGGCGGAGCTCGGAAATTTTTGCACCACCCGTCCGACTGGTCCAGGTCGAGACCAAAACATCGGTCACGCCTTTTCCAGCGGAGTCGTCCACCCAGCAACGGGCGGTGCTGCCCTTAACGATTGGCAGTCTAACCCACGATCCCGTTCCGATCCAGTTGTCCAAAGTGGATTTGGACACGGACGAATCCGTGCCAATCTGCACCCAGACAATTTGGTCCAGATTGCTGCCGCGAGGGCAAGCAATTGAACCGTCCGGAAGGGGTTGGAGCCAGAAGAATGCCCCGGACGTGGTTGTCGAGTAGTAGGCCATTTGGTAGCGGCCCTTGCTGGTAACAACCTCAATGCCCTCGACGAGCATTGAGTCGTTTGCGGTTGTCCCGGACCGCAACCCGATATAACACTCAACGACGGTCGGGACAGAATACCCGTCGTTGTTCAGTGCCTGCCACGAGTCGGGTGGCGAAGTGAATCCGGAATAGATCTGAGTGTTGCCACTCAAGATCACTCCGGTTTTGGAAAGCGAGAGCGTGGCCGGAGGGCCGGGCTCATCGCTGTTGATCGGCGCCGGTGCGGTTATGTTTTCCGGCAAGGAACAGCCGGAGAAAACAACGACTAGGAGGGCGACCAGCAAAAACACGATTTTTTTCAATTTTTATTCCTTTCTTTGTTTTTTTGTCATCCTGAGCGTAGCGAAGGATCGCTTTTACTTTGTCGAAGGGATTCTTCGTCGCTCTTCGCTCCTCAGAATGACAGTACAGTGTGGTGGTTTAAAGTATTCTAATGATCAACGTGGCAGAGCCACAGTAACCGACCGACTTTGACCCAACGCCTGCAGTTACCTGGAAAACCAGGTTTCGGCGTTGGCCAAACTCTAATTCGCCCAGAGCCTCAAGGCGGGTCGTGTACTCTTCGGGACGTTGCTTCTGTCCCTTGAGTTCACGTTCCCATCCGGGCGTACCCATCCAACTAGCTTGTCCCCCAAGCCAGAGCTTGCGGGTGTTGTTATTGCTCACGCTCACAGCATACTTGCCTTGGGCTCGCGACCAGAGGTAGTCCCACTGGTCGCCCGGCTTGTTGATGTACACGCCGGTCAAAGCTAAAATGGTTCGCTGCCATGGGTAGACTTCCAGCCCTTCCTCCCATACATTGTGCCGGAGGAATTCGCCGTTTTGGAAATCACGGCCATAGAGCGACCGGATTACAAAACGGGGGTGCAAAATCTCCAGACCTACCATTGGGCGCCAGACTTGATTCTTCTGGCCCCAGAAATTGTCGGTTGAGTGGGCCCAGGCCGATTTCGCAATCAGCCCGAACCAATGAACTGGCAAGAATTCAACATCCACACCCGCGTATTGCCAGGTGTAGTTGATGCCGAACTCCCGAGCGACCCGGTTGCCACCGAGCCCGGCATAACCCCAGGACCGCAGCTGCGGTTTCCATGACGATTGGGTGGCGGTGGTGGGTGGCTCTGCTGTGACAACGACATTGGGAGTCGTGTCAACAACAGCCGTGGTGACGGGTGGTGGCGGTGCCAACTGGGTGGTTACTTCTTTTTCCTGCAACTTCCACTTGAAAAAAAAGTGGTTGTTGCAGTCAAAGACAAACCCCAGCTGGTATACCCAACCCGCAAATTTGTATTGGGGGTAAAGGTGAATGTTTAAATCCTCTTTACCTAACCAAATACAATTGGTTGGTGCTACCAGTTTTCCACCAGACACGAATGTCATGGCAGAAACCAGCGTCCCGGTTTTGAGCAGGTCTGTCCGGATACCTGCGGAAATTTTTTGCTCCAAAAAAATCTTTTTTACCGGTTCCGGCACCGGCAAGGCGGCGATCTGCTCCGCAGCCGACCTGTTCAGTGACAGGTCTGCCCGGTGCAGGTACCAGCCAAACCATGGGCCAATGCCCAAGTTGTGGTTGGGGATGGCCCAGCCGCGAGGGATGTACTCATCCCCCACGTTCCACCAATCATTCCCCTCACTAACAACACGCGGGAGATTGGTGGGCAGATACAAAAGCTTTTCGCCGATACCTGCAATCGGCGTGTCCTGGGTCGGAACTAAAAAGTTTTCCGGACCAAAAACGGTCGGCTGGAACTCCTGGCCAAAGGCCAATGAGCTCAACAGCCAGAACAAAAACAAAAAAACAAAAATACTTTTTTTCATTTAATCCTCCGTTAACAAATGAATTTTGAAACATCCAACATTATTTTTCCACCACTTCCGGCGTAAACCGAGAGGACGCGGAAAAACAAATTTTTAAATTTTACAGAAAAACTTTTATAGTTTATAATGAACTTACCCTACTTATCCACATAACTATATGATAAAAAATAAGAAAGATAATCAACAATCATTAACTAAGAAAATTTTGATTGAAGTTTTAGACGCCAAATTTCTTCAGTATGACAAGAAAATGGATATTAAATTTGACCAGAAATTTGCAGAATATGATAAGAAGATGGACACACGTTTTGCTGAATATGACAAGAAAATGGACATTAAACTTGGAAATTTCGCTGAAGAAGTCCTCTTGCCGGGCATTGAAAGATTACTGGAAGAAAACATACGTCGACAAATTGTTTTATGCAAATCCGAAGAACGAACCCGCCACGATAGTCAGACTTCTGATTTAAGATCCGAAATATTACTAAAATTCATGGCTACCAAAGATCGCGATCTAAGTTTTAAGGCCGAACTTATAGATATTTTAAAACAGCACAAACTCCTTAAACCAACAGAAATAGATAATTTATTAGCGTTAGTTCGATAAAGAATTTTTTCTCTCCTCCCCGATAATTATCGGGGAGGAGAGTTTTTTATTTTATAAATATTTTAATAATAAATCAATCCAGAAACATAGTTTGAAAGTTCCGCGTCAGAAATGGTAACCACATCTGACCATGCATTACCATAGCGATAAAAAACTGTTTCATTGGCAATCACGCCAGCTTTATTATTCCAGATCCAATAAACTGTCGGACCAGAACCTTTTAATAAAGTTCCATCAGGATAATTTGAGACTGCAGAAAATTCACTCCCTTCCGCATACTGTGCCAATTCATCCCAAGTCACCACTACTGGAGTGCGCTTGCCCAAACGGTTTAAAGCGCTGATATCAGTGACATGAATTTTGGTGTTGTCACGGCCGATAACATAAATTTTGTTATCTGGGGCCTTGATTAATTTTCCAGTTTTGAAATAACGGACGCTCGCACCAGCCACTTGACCCTTAGATTGATTTCTAATAGTAACATATCTGGTGCTTTCATTACGCATGGAAGTGGAATCAGATGCCCATTTGAAAAACTTGAAATCATCAATTTCACCTTCTGACCAGTTCATATCATGACGATAGTTATTACCAATCATAAAGGTGGAAGCGCCACCACCATTGGTATAGCGCGCCTCATCCTTGACTTCTCCATCCACATAAATTTTTACTACACCACACAATGTGCCTTCCCAAGTCATACCGACCTGGTGCCACTCACCGGCTTTCCAAGCACTCTTGGCAGTGCTAGTGGTGTCAAGATAATAATAGGCTTCTTGTTTATCAGATTTTTTACTATCATAACCAGCACGTGCCACTAAACGGTTATAGCCCACACCATGTTCAAAATATAAAGCATAACGAGAGTCGTTGGTCTGCCAAACAACCATGTTTTTATTAAAATTATCAAACCTGAGCATTACCAAAACGGTGCCAGAAATTGAATCCATGGTGCTATCAGCGTTATAAATTAAATTACTATTCGGATCAACTACTTTTAAAGCATAACCACCGACTGCTGGAGTGGTTAATTTTAGATTATCAGAATTTAATAGTTCACTGGGATATTTATTGCTTAAACTATAAAAATCTTTATCAAAATTCAAGTAAAAAAATTGCCAAAATGTTTGACTAGAAGGTTTGGTACCCCAAGTTTCAAAAGTACCTGTTTGACTGGCAAGTTCCACACCTTGTTTATCTTTAACCACCAAGCGATAAGCATAAGTGGTGCCAGATGTTAAACCCTTGACTGTATAGTTATGCCAGTCGGTTAAAGTTGAGCTGGTAACTTTGTAAGGCAAACTGGCCTCTGTCAAACCATATTGTAACTCACCAATGGCAACTTGGCTGGTGTGCCAGTTGATATTGACTTCCATATACTGCGGTTTGACATTGACACTATAAATTTCTGTCTTGGCATTAACCGTACCTAAAATCGGCACAAAAGTTAACAGCAAGGCGGCGAGGACAAAGTAGACAATTGTTTTTTTGGTCATAGTTTTATTGGTTGACATATTATTAGTGTTATTAATTTATAAATTATTATTAAAATTATTTTCTGGAAAATTCATATACTGTATGGCACCAAATGGTTCTTCCAGCATGGTTCGAATGTTGCCACGTTGATTACTTTGAGGCACAGACGGCTCGTCTTCTGCAACCAGTTGTCTAATTTTTCTTTGCGCGTTGTAGATGACCACTGCCACACCCAAAAACAAACCAACTATTAAAGCACTTAGAATATTAAAAATAAGATTGGGTCGCACTGGATAATTTGAAACCAAAGCCGGATCAACCACTTTGATAACCACCGAATCGCCGCCACCATGATATTCAGCCGATTTGTTGACTAAAACATAAGCCACGGCCTGTGAAATAATTTTTGCCTGTTCATCATCTTTATAAAAGACATCCACAGTTAAAATTCCAGTTTCTGGCGCAATGGAGGTCGTAATCATTTTCTTCCAAAAATCACGCCGTTCGTTTTCTTTGCTGGGCCAAGCCACCTTGATATCAAAGTTGGAGTTTAAAACCTGAGCAAAAAATGATTCTGTTTTTACAACTGAGGCCAAATTAGAAGCCAAGCGTTCTGAAGCGCGGGCTGAAGCATAGGCATCCAAAGACAGGGCTTGCTTTTGAATCACTAACAGATTGGTACGTGAACGATATTCAAAAGGGCGCAATAAGCTTAAACCGACGGTTAATACAACCACCGCAGCTGCGATGACTGCTATTAACTGCCAATTGGCCTTTAAAATCTTTGTATAATTTATTTTGTTCATAACTTTATGGCTTATATTAGCCTAAAAACAACTAATTGGCTAGATAAGCTGTTAATAGTTTTTAGTAATAATAGACTTTAACATAATACAAAAAAAATGTCAAGTTTATAACTCTTTAAAAACAAAAAACAAAGCTTGACGCTCGTTATACAAAAACTTAAAAAATAACAACTTTATTGAGTTAAAATCTCAAAACCATGCTCGGTCACCAAAATTGTGTGTTCAAAGTGGGCTGACAAGGAACCATCAGCAGTTTTATAAGCCTTATTTTGGGGATCAATAATCAAATCAAAATCACCAGCCACCACCATGGGCTCAATGGCTAAGGTCATACCGGATGCCAAAATTGGTCCAGAACCCAAAAGACCATAGTTGGGAATTTGCGGCTCTTCGTGCAATTTTTCACCCACTCCGTGACCCACCAGTTCACGCACCACATTAAAACCGTTTTTTTCTACTGCAGTTTGAATGGCAAAAGAAATATCACCCAAATGAATACCAGCTTTGATGTTTTTTATGGCCGCGTATAAAACACTTTCAGTCACTTGCAAAAGTTTTTGGGCTGCGGGAGATATTTTCCCCACCGGAACTGAAACAGCCATATCAGTAATTAAACCGTTTTTGGCTGGATAACGAATCCCTAAATCCAAACCCACCAAACTTCCCTCTTGCAGTTGACGATTGGGCAAGGCTGGCCCATGCACCACTTCGTCATCAACCGAGACGCACAAACCAGTCGGAAAACCATGATAACCTTTAAAAATTGGAAAACCACCAGCTTGAATAATTTCTTGTTCAGCAATTTGATTCAGTTCCTTGGTGCCTATGCCGGGACGCACAGCCGCGGCAACCAACTTTAGAACACGCGCCAAAATTTTACCCCCGGCTTTCATTGTTTCTATTTCTTTTTCTGTTTTTATAGCAATCATAATTAAAAATTTTTAATTCTTAATTTTGAATTTTAAAATAAATCTTAATTTTTAATTTCATAACAAAATTACTCATTAATTTTTGACTTTTTACATGATTTTAAGATGGTAGAAAATATTAAAGTTAGTTCGTGTGCTTCCTTCCAAAAAATTCTACACTTTTCCTTCTCTTCTTCTAAGGCAACTGCCATCATTCTTAACCAATGTTTTGTCTCATTGCTTTCCTTTAAACAAATACTAATTTTATTACTAAAATCTCTCTTAGAACTACCACGATTGGCTTCCATATAATTTGCACCAATACTGGTTGCTGAACGAATTATTTGATTTATTAAGGGTTTGGTTATTTCATTTTTTTGGATAGTTTTGCAAAATAAAATGATTTGTTCACCGAATTTAGCAGTTCTTTCTTCCAAATCATATTGCATATTTTTTAAAATTTAGTCATTGGAAATTATTTCAAAATTCTAAAATTAAAAATTAGAAATTAAGTTTTAACTTTTTAAAGACTTCTTCTCTAACCGCTTCAATTGATTGTTCGCCATTGACGTGGATAACAATGCCCTGCTGTTCATAAAACCCGATCACCTCTTCAGTTTCTACATGATAAATTTTTAACCTTTCCCGAATGGCTTCTGGTGTATCATCAGCCCGAATAATTAATTTTTCATTATCATCATCACAAACGCCTGCAACTTTGGGTGGCGAGAATTTTAAATGATAAACTTTGCCACACCCAGAACAGGTACGCCGACCGCTTAGCCGACTTAAGGCTTCAGCATCAGATATTTCAATGACTATCACGTGATTAAAGGTGCTAAAGGTAGCAAAAAATTCAGCTTGAATTTTGATACGTGGAAAACCATCAAAAATAAAGCCATTCGCCGCATCCGGCTGAGTTAATCTTTTTTTTACTATGAGATTAATAATGGCATTGGAAACTAAACCACCGGCGTTCATTTCTTCTTTAATTTGAGCAGCCACAGTGGAACCTATTTTTATCTCCTCACGCAACAATTGCCCAACTGAAATGGCTGGGATTTTTAATTTGTCAGCCAAAAATTCAGCCTGTGTGCCTTTACCACAAGCTTGTGGACCCAAAATGGCTATTTTATAGATTTTATTTTCAAGCATATTTTAAAATTAAAATGCATTTAATTTTTGCTCCAAAAAATTTAAACTTTCAATCTGTTTTTTGGTAGGGTTCTTGCCTTTTCTTAAAATTCCCATAATCAAAATAATGCTATCTTTTATACTTTGCTTTTCCTTTAATGTTCTGTCCATAATTTTGGCTTCCAAATCTGACAATTTTTTATCCAAGTAATCTTTGGTAACTAATCGTGTAATAAGTCTCGCTTCTAGATCTTCTGAATTATTTGCCATTCTTGTAGTAAGCTTGGCTTCCAAATCTTCCAGTCCAGTTGTCAATTTTTTTGTAAACCGAATGTTAAAATCATTAAATTTTATTTCCATTTTTTCGTCAATTCTTTTTTCTATGCTATCATGCATTTCCTGTATGCTCGGTAACAAAACACTCTCAGTAAAATCTCCCAGATCTTTTAAAGTCATTGCTTTTTGCAAATCTTTTTGTTTTGTTATAAATCCATTTTTTTTCATAATTTTGATGATAAATAATTTAGCTTAATTATATCTAAATGACTAAAAAATAGCAATAAAAAAAGCTTCACTATTAGAAACTTGTTTTTTATTTATTTATATTTGCCACGCCGCTAGTGTGGTAAAATTTGTGCTCTATAACCCATCATAATCGCGCATCACCAATTGAGAATCAATCTGACGCACGGTTTCTAAAACCACTGAAACCACGATTAAAAGTGAAGCACCCGAAATGGCCATGGTGGTCACACCAGTTAATGGGCGCACGATTAAAGGCAAAATAGCCACCAGGCCCAGTGAGAAAGCACCAGCCAGCATAATACGATTGGAAACCTGCGCTAAATAATCAGCGGTTTGACGACCAGGTCGCATACCAGGTACAAAGCCACCCTGCTTTTGCAAGTTTTCCGCAATTTGCTGCGGATGAAAAATAACCGCTGTATAAAAATAGGTAAAACCAAATACCAATAAAAAATAAATTAAACCATAAGACCAAGAATCGGTCTGGAAAATACTAATCAAAAAATTAGCTGCACCCCGTAAAAAAGAAGAATCAGAACGTAAAAAAAACTGGCTAACAATGGTGGGCAGCATAACAATGGAAACAGCAAAAATAATCGGAATCATGCCAGCTTGGTTGACACGCAAAGGCAAATGAGTATTAAAACCGCCATACATACGATTACCACGCACTCGTTTGGCATAAGAAACTGGAATATTACGTTGGCCTTCAGTAATTAAGACCACGCCCGCAATGGTTAAAACTGCCAAAATTATAAAAGTGGCTAAACTTAAAACTTGACTCATGTCAAAAGTCGCCAAAGTTTGTTGCAAAGATGTTGGAATGCCTGCCACAATACCAGCAAAAATGATGAGAGAAACACCGTTGCCAACTTTTTTTTCAGTAATTAATTCTCCCAGCCACATTAAAAATATGGTACCGGCAGTTAAAATTAAAATCATGGTTATATAATCACCGGTGGAAAGTGCACCAATAATATTACGACCAGATTGTTGTAATAATTTGATCATACTGTAACCCTGTAAAACAGCCAAAGGTAAGGTTAATAAACGGGTGTATTGATTAATACGGCGTTGGCCAGACTCACCTTCTTTGGTAATTTCTTCCAAAGACGGGATAATCATAGTGAGCAATTGCAAAATAATTGAGGCTGTAATATATGGACCAACGCCCAAAGCCACTAAAGAAAAATTCTGCATGGCGCCACCAGAAAAAATATTTAATAAACCCAAAACTTGACTGGAGGAAAAAAACTGCCTTAAGGCTTCTGTGTCAACACCCGGCACTGGAATATGCGCAGCAATACGGAAAACAATTAATAAACCTAAGACAAACAATATGGCTCGTCTTAAGTCATGATCACGCCAAATTTGTTTGAGTTTTTCAATAAATTTCATAAGTATTAAACTTTAACAACGCCACCAGCTTTTTCTATCTTCTCTTTGGCGCTTAAAGAAACCAAACAACCAGCCAGTTCTATTTTAACACCAATTTCTCCATTACCCAAAATTTTAATTGGTTTTCTTATTTTCTTAACTAAACCCTGGTCGACTAAAAACTGTGGATTAACCTGGTCGTTATCTTTGACCAAAGCTGCCAAATTTTTTAAGTTTAAAATAACTGGTTTATCTTGTAAAGATTTAAAACCACGTAATTTGTGAGTTTGTTCAATTAATTGGCGCATGCCCAATCTTTTTAAACCCTTGCGTCCGCCAGAACGAGACTTTTGTCCTTTAAAACCCTTGCCCGAATAAGTGCCCCGTTTACCGCCACGACCAATTCTAATCTTTTTCTTTCTGGCACCAGGAGCAGCATGAATTGTGTGTAATGATAAAGCCATAAAAATTATTTTAAATCAGTAAATGATTTTAAAGCCTCGTAAGTGCAGGTGACATAATTAATTTTATTTTTGCTGGTTCCCAACATTTTACCAACAATGTTTTGGACTCCGGCCATGTCCAAGACAATACGGACTGGACCGCCAGCTTTTACGCCAGTACCCAAAGGAGCTGGTTTTAACAAAATAGAAGCAGCTTTAAATTTATGCAAAACATCATGTGGAATGGTTCCATCTTTGAGATTAACCGTGATCATGTTTTTCTTGGCTTGTTCCACAGCCTTATTCATAGCTGCCGAAACTTCTTTGCCTTTGGCAACTCCAAAACCAACTCGTGATTTTTTATCGCCAATCACAACCAAGGCTCTAAAACTCATTCGTTTTCCACCACCGGTCACACGCGTGACGCGCGCTAAATCCACCATTTTTTGTTCAAATTCTGGTTTTTCTCTGGGTTTGCTATCCCGTCGATTGCCTCTGTTGTTGTTATTATTATAGGCCATAAAAAATATTTAGATTATTAAAATTCCAAACCGCCAGCTCGCGCACCATCCGCCAGAGCTTTAACACGGCCATGATATTTGTAACTGCCACGATCAAAAATACATTTTTTGATGTTTAATTTTAAAGCTAGAGCAGCCAAGTTTTTACCAACTTCTGTGGCCCGATCCAGTTTCTTTTGACCAGTCATGGCACGGTCAGAAGCGCTGGCTAAAGTTTTACTATTTTCGTCATCAATCAATTGGGCAGAAATGTGCTTTAAACTACGGTTAACAGATAGACGAGGTCTGGATGCACTACCAAAAATATTAGCTCGCACGCGTGCCTGCCGCCTTATTTTTTTTGTCTGTTTAATTTTTTCTTGATTTTTTTTCATAAAAATTAAAATAATTTTAAGCCGCGGCCTTGCCCTGTTTGCCAGCTTTGCGTTTAATAACCTCTTCAAGATATTTTATACCCTTGCCCTTATATGGCTCTGGTTTTTTAACTTTTCTAATCTGCGCCGCAGTTTCACCAACCAATTGTTTATCAATGCCAGAAATAGTAATGATATTTTTTTCAACCAAAAGAGTAATGCCAGCTGGCGCCACAAAGTCAACCACGTGTGAATAACCGACGTTGAGAGTCAATTTTTGACCACTACTTTGAGCCTTAAAACCAACTCCATTGATCTCTAGTTTTTTTTCAAAACCTTCAGAAACACCCACAATAATATTATTAATCAGTTGGCGAGAGGTTCCCCACAAAGCTTTGGCATCTTTGGTGTCTGGATGTTCAACTGTAACAAACAATTGTTTATCTTGTGTAGTCACTGTAATCCAGGGATGTAAGACCTGTTGTAATTCTCCTTTTGGTCCTTTGGCCACAACCAAACCAGCCGAAATTTGCACTTCAACTTTAGCCGGAATATTAATTACTTTTTTACCAACACGACTCATATAAATAAAATTTTAATATATTTCACAAATCACTTCCCCACCCAAATGATTTTGACGAGCTTCTTTATTAGTCATCAAACCATGTGAAGTTGAAATTATGGCCATACCATAACCATTTAAAACCTTGGGTAGTTTGTTCTTATCAGCATACACCCGGCGGCCAGGTGTGGAAATCCTTTTTAAGTTGCTAATTTTTGGCTTTTTACCAGCCACATAAATAATGCCAACTTTAAGACAATCGAAAGGCGATGAACCCTCTTGCAATAACTTGGTTTTTAAGGATACATCGGCCTTAATAACTTCCACTTCTTTTACCCAACCTTCTTTTTCAAGCAACTTTAAAATACCAAATTTAATTTTAGAATAAGGTAAAATAACTTCGCTCTTACTAACTTTTTGAGCGTTTCTAATACGTGTTAACATGTCGGCAATAGGATCTGTATGCATAATTAGATTTAATACTTTAGACTTAATAATACTTTAAGACTTTCTATAATCAGCCCACAGTGCCAGGCTGATTCAAGAAATTCCTACTAAATTATTTATTCTTCAATGGCTGCATCATCTGCGGCTGGAACTTCTTCTTTTGGTTCTTCAGTCATTGTTTCTTCTTCTTCCTCGGCACCCTCAACTTTTTCTGCACCCTCAACTTCCTCTACGCCATCTGTTGTTAAAACATCGTCTTGTAACATATTATCATCGCTCATATTTGTCTCCTACATCACATTTTCATACGTTATTTAAGTATAAAATGTGAAAATTATTTATCTTATTATAATTACCATGAAGATTTTGTGACACCGGGCAGTTCGTTGCGGTTGGCCAGTTCTCTAAAGCAAATACGACATAAATTAAAATCCCGCATATAACCACGCTGACGACCACAACGCCAACACCGTCTCACAATACGAGTGGAAAACTTTGGTTTTCTTTTTGATTTTACTATCTGTGCTTCAGTCGCCATAATAATGATTAATTATTTTTTATGTGTATTGTCTTTAATAAAGGGCATACCTAACAATTCTAACAAAGCCAAACCTTCTTCTTTATTTTTTGCTGTAGTAGAAATTACCACTTCCAAACCATGAACCGATTCCACCTCATCCGGATCAATCTCACCAAAGACAAGATGCTCCTTAAAACCAATAGTTAAATTACCCTGTTCATCAACCATCTTACGATCTAAACCGCGGAAATCACGCACCCGTGGCAACGCCACATTTATCAATTTATCTAAAAAATCGTACATGTGTTCTTTGCGTAATGTTACCTTGGCACCCACCACATTGCCTTCTCTAATTTTAAAAGCTGAAATAGCTTTTTTGGCTTTGGTAAAGACTGGTTTTTGTCCGGAAATTCTGGTTAAGGTACGCGTGACTAACTCTAAATATTTATCATCGCGTTTGGCAGCTGAAATACCAACATTTAAAATTATCTTAAGAACTTTGGGCACTGACAAAGTATTAACATAGCCAAACTTGGCTGCCAAAGCCGAAATTGTTTCTTTTTTATATTTTTCTTTTAAACGATTCATAATCTATAAAAATTTAAATGGCAACAGTGCATTTTTTACAAATTCTTTGTTTTTTTTCACGATTCAATTCAGACTTCTCGGTCAAAATTTTAAAACCTATACGAGCTGGTTTGCCACATTTAGGACACACCAGCATAACATTGGAAAGATCAAACGGCACCGGAAACATAATGCGCTGACCTTTTTCACGATCACGTTTGGGACGCAGATGTTTATAGCACAGATTTAAACCTTCCACCACAACCAAAGTTTTAGCATCACGGGGAACCAATTGTAAAACCTTACCGCTTTTGCCGCGATCTTTACCTCTGATTATTTTGACTTGGTCACCTTTCTTAATTTTCATATTTAAATTAAAATTTGTTTAAATTTATTTAGACCACCTCGGGAGCTAAAGAAATAATTTTCATAAAACCTTTGGTGCGTAATTCTCTGACCACCGGACCAAAAATACGTGTCCCTTTGGGTTCTTTGGTTTTTGGATCAATCACCACAGCGGCATTGTCATCAAAACGGACATAAATTCCGCTTTTGCGACGAACTTCTTTTCTGGTTCTGACCAAAACTGCTTTAACCAACTCACCTTTTTTAATAGCTGTGTGCGGCTGTGCCAAAATAACTGAACACACCACAATATCACCCACACTGGCAAAACGACGTTTATAACCATTTAAAACTTTAATCACCTGCAGCTTGCGGGCTCCAGAATTATCGCACACCATGAGTTGTGATAGTAATTGCACCATATTTTTTATTTAGATAAAACTGTCCATTTTTTATCCTTTGACAGCGGCCGACAACCTACAAAAGAAACCTTTGCACCAACCTTAAATTTATTGCCTGGATTATTGACCTTAAACTTCTTAGAAACCTTGCAACGCTTGTGATAACGTGGGTGCATTTTAAAATGATCAACCTGAACAACGATTGTTTTGTCCATCTTATCAGAAATAACCACACCCGTAAAGATACGGTTGATTTTAGTTTTTTGTATTGGTTCTTTTTCAGTAATCATATTTTTAATAATTAAGAAGCATTTGTTTTCTTTTCTCTTTGCAAAGTTAAAATTTCAGCAATAATTTTTTTGGTTTTGCGTACCTCACGTACGCTTTTTAGCTGGTCTTGCGCCACTTTAAACTGAAAACTTAATAACTTTTCACGTTCATCAGCCAAAAGTTTATCAAGTTCATTATCTTTTTTTAATCTTAATTCTTTTATTTTCATAACAATAAATTATTTCTTAATTACTTTGCACTTAACTGGCAACTTATAGCCAGCCATTTTTAAAGCTTCTTTGGCTTGTGTTTCAACCACACCTGACAGTTCTAGCAACACCACACCTGGTTTTACATTGACTACATAGTGATCAACCATACCTTTGCCTTTACCCATTTTTTGTTCATTGCCATGCAAAGTGATTGGTTTGTCTGGAAAAACTCTAATCCACACCTTACCACCTTTACGAATATAACGCACCAAAACACGTCTGGCGGCTTCCAATTGACGACCAGTCACGCGGCTTTCAGTTAAAGTTTTTAAACCAAATTCACCAAAACTTACCTTTAAACCACGTGTTGAAACAGCTCCGCCGGAAGCTCCAGCTGATTTATGCCATTTTCTATGTTTTTGCTTTTTGGGTGCCAACATATAGTTTTAATTAACCGGTTCATTATCTTTTACTTTTTCTTTTTTGCGTGTAAAAATATCACCTTTATAAATCCAGACCTTTATACCCACAGCACCATACGTGGTATGCGCAGCCAAACGAGCATAATCAATATCAGCTCTTAGTGTGTGTAAAGGAATTTTACCTTGATAAAGCATTTCGCGCCGCGCAATTTCTGCGCCGTCAAGACGTCCAGAACAAACAATTTTGACACCCAAAGCTCCGGCTTTCAAAACTGACTCAATGCTTCTTTTCATAGAGCGACGAAAAGGAATACGTTTTTCAATATCAGCCACAATATTTTGTGTAACAATCATAGCCGACAACTGCGGTTTAGAAACTTCTTTGATATCGATATTAATTTTGACACTTTTATCTTTAATTATTTTTTTTAAAATATATTGACGAGTTTCTTCCACACTGGCTCCACCACGACCAATAATTATACCCGGTTTGGCTGAGTGAATCACAATGCCGATTTTATCATGTGAACGTTCAATTTCTACATTTACCACCCCGCCATCATGCATTTTTTTCATAATATATCTTCTGATGGTAATATCTTGCTGGGCTTTTTCGGTATAATCGCGCCCCGAAGCAAACCACTTGGAATTCCAATTGGTGGTGATACCGATTCTGAATATTTTTGGATTTACTTTGTGACCCATATAATTAAATTATTTTTTAAACTGCTTTGCGACTAAAAATACGTCTCACCTTACCACCCGGTCCTTTTTTACGCAATTGATCAAGGTGTTGCTTGTTGCGATCAGAGCCTTCCATGCGCGGATCTTTAATTTCTGGCTTGTGCTCTTCATTGGTAGTATTTGTTTTTTCTTCTTCTAAATTGTCGGCCTTGGCCATGGTTTTTACTTCAGCTAAACTTTTTACAACGGTTGCCGCGGCGGGTTTTTTGTCTTTATTCTCTTCTTTGGTTTTTGTGTCAACAATTTTACTTTTGACAATTTCATCCAACATGATAGAGATGTGCGAAGTTCTTTTATTAATTTTGGAAGCACGGCCCATAGCACGAGGCATTGACCGTTTTAAAGTGGTTCCGCCGTCAACTTTTATGGCTGCTATTTTTAAATTATCAGTTTTCCATTTTAAATTATGTTCGGCGTTGGCCACAGCACTTTTTAATAATTTAAGCATTGGCAAAGCGGCTCTTTTTTCCATAAAAACTAAACGGTTAAGAGCGCTAGAAACTTTTAAGCCGCGAATATTATCCGCCACCAAACGAACCTTGCGGGGTGATAATCTTAAATTTTGTAGTTTAGCTTGCACCTGCATATATTAATTTAGTTAAGCTTTTTTGTTGGCTGCTTCAGCACTGGCAGCAGCGCTCTTTTCAATATCTTTCTGTATCTTACCACCATGACGAACAAATTTCCTAGTCAGAGAAAATTCACCTAGTTTATGGCCAACCATATTTTCAACCACTGTGACTGACACGTGGACTTTACCATTATGCACACCCATAGTAAAACCAACCATTTCGGGAGTGACAGTACAATTGCGAGACCAGGTTTTGATAATGGTTTTGTCCCCAACTTTAAGATTGCTGATTTTTTTCATCAGCCTTGTATCAATATAGGGACCTTTTTTTAAACTTCTTGACATATTTTAAATCTTTTACTTTAATATTTTATTTCTTTCTGTGTTGTAGAATAAATTTATCACTCCGTTTGTTCTTTCTGGTCTTAACACCCAAAGCATGTTTGCCCCATAAGGTCTTAGCATAAGGCATACCAATTGGATGCCGACCCTCACCACCACCATGTGGATGATCGACTGGATTCATGACTTTACCTCTAACTGTCGGGCGTACACCCATATGACGTTTACGACCAGCTTTACCCACGCGCACCAACTTGGCTTCTATGTTTGAGACTTGACCAATGGTGGCCAGACAATCTTTCTTGAATAATCTTATTTCACTAGACGGCATCTTGACTTGCGCATATTTTCCTTCCACGTTCTGAACAATTACCCCCGTACCAGCACTACGCGCCATCTTGCCTCCCTTACGAGGTTCCACTTCTATATTATAGACCATTTCACCTTGTGGTATAAATTCTAAAGGCATACGATTGCCAATCTTGGCATCAATTTTGGTCAGAGCAGAGATATTTTTGTCACCCACCCGCATACCTTCAGCAGCCAAAACGTAAGATTTTACTCCATCAGTATATTTAACTAAAGCAATCCGTGCATTACGATTAGGATCATACTCAAGCGCCAAAACTTCGGCTTCCATATTAAATTTAAACTGTTTAAAATCAATAATACGATAAATTTTTTTATGACCACCACCACGATGACGAACAGTAATTTGACCACTATTATTACGGCCAGACTTCTTATTCAAAGCCACTACCAAACTTCTTTCGCGGGACTTTTTAGTTAAATTTAAAGTTGAAACGACTGATGTGTGGCGTCTAGCTGGCGATGTTGGTTTGTATATTTTAATCGACATAAAAAAATTTATCTAATTTAAATACCTTCAAAAAATTCTATTTTATCTCCAGCTTTTAAAGTCACCACGGCCTTTTTCCAATTTTTCATCTGACCAAAACTGCGACCGCGACGAACTTTCTTTCCCAGCATGTTTATAATATTAACGCTTATGGGATGTACATTATACACCGCTTGAATGGCTTTCTTTATTTCATTTTTATTAGTATTTTTGGTTACTTCAAACAAATATTGATTGCTAGAAGATAATAGATTACCTTTTTCAGTTACCAGTGGTTTAACTAAAATTTTATGAGCAATAGTATTTGTCTTTTTCTTGACATTCAACTGACCAACTTCTTTAGGGGTTTCTTTTTTTTCAACTTTAACTACAGCCTCTTTAGTTGGCTCTGGTGTTTGTTTTTGACTATCTTTGGTGCGACCAAATAAACCCATATTATTTTATTGCTTTAATCTTTTTTAAATATATTTTTTCAAAAATATCTAAACATTCTTCTGGCATTAAAACTTTTTCATAGCGCAACAGGTCCCACACATTCAAACTGTTTGCTAAGACCATTTTTACACCTACTAAATTTCGTAAAGCCAACTTAGCATCTTTGTTTGACTGTGGCAAAATCACCAATAATGAAATTTTGTATTTTTTGATATCAAAACTATTTTTTTTACTTTCATTTTTAAGATCTTGTTTAACTGCAGGGGTATCGGCAACCACCAGTTTATTTTTCCTATTTACTTCTTTTAATTTTAAAATTTCTTTAAAATTTTTTACTATCTCAACAATTTCCTTAGTTTTACCGGCCGTTAGATTTAATTTATCAATTACTACCAAAAAATTATTACTAACTTTATCAGACAGACACATGAACAAAGCCTTTCTTTTCATTTTTTTATTAATCTTCTGATAAAAATTACGTGCGCTTTTGGGCCCAAAAACCACACCACCACCCTTCCATAATGGGGAACGAATGGAACCCTGACGCGCGCGACCAGTGCCCTTTTGACGCCATGGTTTTTTACCACCACCGCGCACTTCACTTCTGTCTTTGGTGTCAGCAATGGCAACTCTAGCATTCGCCATCTGCGCCACAGCCACCTGGTGTACTACAGATTCTTTTACGGCCACACCAAAAATTTCCGGGTTTAATTTTCCCTCTTTAACAACAGTCCCACTTTGGTTATAAATTTTGATTTTTAATTCGTCGGCCATAAAATTTTAATTTTATTGTTGCTCAGCGATTACAACATCTGGTTCGACTGTTGTTTCAACAACCGGTTGGACTTCCTGGACTGCTGGAGCCACGACCACATCAACTTTATTTTCTTGTTGTTCTATATTAACTTTTTCACTAATTTTTAATTCACCCATACCTTCTAAGAGCACCAATGAACCACGCGCACCCGGTACAGCACCTTTGATATAAAGTAAATTATTTTCCAAATCAATTTTTATAATCTCTAAATTTTTTGTGCTCACCTGTTCATCACCCATATGACCAGCCATGCGTTTACCTTTAAAAACATGTTGCACGCCACCCGCACCAATGGAACCAGACTTTTTTACCTGATCTTTATGACCGTGAGTTTCTGGATGACCATGAAAATGGTGTCTTTTAACCACACCCTGAAAACCTTTACCTTTAGAAAAACCAATCACATTGATTAATTCACCTTCTTTAAAAGTTTCCAAAGTTATTTGATCACCACGTTTAAGTGCTGGTGTTTGACCAATAGTTTTACTATCCAAACAAAATTCTTTTAGATATTGAAAGTTAGCTAAACCAGCCAAATGACCACCTAAAGCTTTGTTTAATTTTTTTTTGCTTCCATAACCAAGCTGAACAGCTATGTAGCCATCATGTTCTTGATTTTTTACCTGAGTGATAAGGCAAGGACCGGCCGTAACCATGGTAACCGGAACCACTTCACCATCAGCTTTAAAAATCTGTGTCATGGATTTTTTTTGACCCAAAATAAAGTTCATAAAACTTAACGCTATTCTTTAGAGCTACAAAAAAACTGGCTTTTTAAAACCAGCTTAAAAAATTATCCTGTCTAAATTTACCAAAAACATTCTGACATTATTATTGCTGTCAAAGTATAAATGGTTGTTTTTTAGATAATCTGTTTAAACTGACTTTAGCTCACTTATTTGTCTAATAGTTAATAGCGGACTGTTCCTCTTTTGTCAATTTATAACAACAAAGAGGCATCATTCGCGTTCGCAAGACAAATAAAATATATTAAAAATGATCAATTACATTTTTATTTCTACATCCACACCACTGGGTAAATTCAAATTGGAAAGTTCTTCAATGGTTTTGGCTTTAGGATTATAAATATCTATAAGACGTTTATGCACCCGCACTTCAAATTGTTCACGAGCATCCTTATGCACAAAAGTGGAACGGTTAACCGTATAATGCACCTTTTCAGTGGGCAAAGGTACCGGACCCTGAACTTTAGCACCTGTTCTTAAAGCATTATCAATAATAGTTCGGCAAGCTTGATCCATCAATTTATGATCAAACGTGCGCACTTTAATTCTTAAACGAGTGCCTTGGTCTAGGACTGGCGCAAGACTGTCTTTCTTATCAGCCTCGACTACTTTTTTTGACTGTTTTTTTTCTGACATTTAATTTTTAATTTAGACAAACTGCAGCCCCCCACAAAGATTGTGAGGGACTTTTTGTCTGACTAAAATTATTTGACAATCTTCAAGACTACGCCAGCGCCAACTGTCTTACCACCTTCACGAATGGCGAATTTTTGTTTTTCTTCCAAAGCCACTGGATGAATAAGTCTGACCGTCACAGTAACAGTATCACCAGGCATCACCATTTCGGTTCCAGCTGGTAATTCTAATTCACCAGTCACATCAGTGGTACGAATGTAAAACTGTGGTTTATAACCCTTTAAAAATGGGGTATGACGGCCACCTTCTTCTTTTGATAAAACATAAATTTCAGCTTCAAATTCAGTGTGTGGTGTGACAGAGCCTGGTTTGGCGATCACTTGGCCACGCACAACATCTTCTTTTTTGGTGCCGCGTAGTAAGATACCAGCGTTATCACCAGACTCACCATAATCTAAAGATTTATTGAACATTTCAATACCTGTCACAACTGATTTTTGGGTGTCTTTCAAGCCGATAATTTCAATCTCATCATTTAAGTTGACTTTTCCGCGTTCAATTCTGCCGGTGACTACAGTCCCACGACCTTCAATGGAAAAAATGTCTTCGACTGGCATTAAGAAAGGTTTGTCAGCATCTCTAGTTGGTTGTGGAATGTATTCATCTAATTTATTCAATAATTCTAAAACAGCTTTATAATTAGGATCTTCCTTGTTGCCAGCTTGAGCAGCCTCTAAAGCTTTTAAGGCTGAACCTCTCACAAAAGGAACTTCGTCGCCCGGAAATTTATATTTCTTTAACATGTCACGCACTTCTTCTTCCACCAAACTAATAAGCTCTGGATCATCAACTTGATCAGTTTTGTTTAAGAAAACAATCATTGAAGGCACACCAACTTGGTAGGCCAACAAAATATGTTCTCTGGTTTGAGGCATTGGACCATCCGCCGCAGAAACAACCAAAATAGCACCATCCATCTGGGCAGCACCCGTAATCATATTTTTGATATAATCAGCGTGGCCAGGGCAGTCAATGTGCGCGTAGTGCCGTTTATCAGTCTGATATTCCACATGGGCTGTGGCAATGGTTATACCACGGGATTTTGATTCAGGCGCTTTGTCCAAATCATCAATACCCTTTTTTTGTGCTATTTTTCCTTCACAATTTAAAACGGACAAAATAGCCGCGGTTAAAGTTGTTTTTCCGTGGTCCACATGACCAATGGTGCCCACATTAACATGAGGCAAGGATCTGTCAAATTTTTCTGCCATATTTTAGCTTAATGTTAGCGGCACTTTGCTTTTGACAAAGATTTGTGTCCAGCCACTAAAAGGATTAAATGTATTATTAAATACTAAAAAGAATTATATCAAAACAACGGAAGTTGTCAAATTATTACCCATTATTTAGTCTATTCATCTAATTTTTACTACTTTTTGATAATTATAAGTAATTTTTTATTCAATTGGCTCAACCAAAAAATCATCGGCGTTATTTGTTTCTTCCTGTCTCTTTAATGAATTAGCGTGGCGATTGTCTCCTTCTTCATCATCATCCATTTCTTCTTCTTCCCACGCATCAATAATATCTTCATTATCTACATCAATTACTGGTAGGTCTTTTTTAATTGGCGGTGGTGGCGGTACATCTTCATAAGCAAAAACTGCTTTGACATCATTTTTAATAATTTCAGTTTGCAAATCTTCAACTGGAAAAACAACTTCTTCCTGTAGACTGCTAGACGGTTTATTAATTTTAAACTCACTAGACCAATCTTTTTTCCATGGTGCAATTATGGTAGAGTTGTCTTTTTCATCCTTTGATATCGTCTCTTCATCAGCTGCTGCAAAATCATCTAATAACCATTCCCCTTCTTCTTCATTTTGACTGACCGATTTATTCCACAAAGTACAATTTTCAATATAATCAACATCATCAGCTAAACCCAAATCTCTTTGTGATTGTTTCCATAAAGCAATATCACGATTAACTTTGTGCAAAATTTCTTCCTCACTCATTTCACCATAATCAATTCTGTTAGCAAGCAAGCTTTCATATTGTTCAAAAGGCACCACCACAAAAGGTGCAGCAAATTCAGGCATGACCACAATTTTATCGCCAGTTTTTTTGACCAGATCTAAAATTTTTTCGAAATCTTGGTTAAACATAAAACGTGCACAAAAATTACTTTAGTATCTATATTATTATTGAAAAATATAACCAAAAAGTCAAGCTAATAATTATTTTTTCTTGTCACCATTTTTTTCCAAAATTTTATCAACCACCATCTGTGGAGCTTCTTGATAATGTGAGAATTCCATGGAGAATGAAGCGCGACCCTGCGACAAAGAACGGAGTGAAGTGGCATAACCAAACATGGAAGACAAGGGCACCTCACCATCAATCACCTTGGTCTTGGCGCGATCTTTCATTTCTCTGATTACTGCCCGTTTAGAATTTAAATCACCAATCACATCACCCATATAATCTTCAGGGGTAGTAACTTCAATTTTCATAATTGGTTCCAATAAAACTGGCTTAGCTTTTTTAGCTGCTTCTTTAAAGCCCAAAATGGCTGCCATTTTAAAAGCGGCTTCGGAAGAATCCACATCATGGTACGAGCCATCATAAACCGCAATAGAAACATCCACGACTGGATAACCAGCCACTACACCATTTGACATGGCTTCTTTGACTCCCTTTTCAATTGCTGGCACATATTCACGTGGAATGAGACCGCCTTTTATTTCGTCAATAAATTCAAAACCAACACCTCTTTCTTGGGGCGCTATACGCAACCAACAATGACCGTATTGACCACGACCACCAGACTGCTTAATATACTTTCCCTCACCTTCTGCTGTCTGTTTAACGGTTTCTTTATAAGCTACCTGTGGAGCACCCACACTGCAATCAACTTTATATTCACGCCGCATGCGTTCAACCAAAACATCCAAGTGTAATTCACCCATACCAGCGATAATGGTTTCCAGGGTCTCTTCATCAGTATGCACTTTAAAAGTTGGGTCTTCTTGTGCCAATTTTTGTAACGCCAAACCCATTTTTTCTTGATCAACCTTGGTTTTGGGTTCAATAGCGATTTCAATAACTGGTTCTGGAAAGACAATTTTTTCCAAAATAATTTGATTATTTTCATCACAGACCGTGTCACCGGTCGTGGTGTCTTTTAAACCCACCGCCGCGGCTATTTCACCTGCATAAACCTCATCCACATCTTCCCTGTGATTAGCATGCATGCGCAACAAACGTCCAAAGCGTTCTTTTTGACCAGAAGAAGAATTATAAATATAACTACCAGCTTTGACACTTCCGGAATAGACACGGAAAAAAGACAAAGTACCTACAAATGGATCAGCCGCAATCTTGAAAGCTAAAGCAGCAAAAGGTTCGCTGTCAGAAGCGTGCCGTTCAATTTTGTGATCTTCTTTGCCTGGTTCAAAACCCACAATCGCCGGCACGTCAGTTGGAGCCGGCAAATAGTCAACGACCGCGTCCAAAACCAATTGCACACCTTTATTATCCAAAGCGTCACCACACAAAACAGGGAAAATCTTGCCAGCAATAACAGCTCGTCTTAAAGCTTTTTTTATTTCTGACACACTTATTTCCTGACCATCTAGGTATTTATTGGTTAAGTCATTATCGGTTTCAGAAACTTTTTCTATTAATTCAGCATGATATTTTTTTACCGCTTCTTGCAATGCTTCAGGAATGGCAATCTCTACCATTTGAATGCCCTTTTCACCTTCAAAGTGATAAGCCTTTTCTTCAATTAAATCAATGATGCCAGAAAATTCGCTATCCATACCAATAGGTAGTTGAGCGGCGACAGCATTATCATTCAAACGTTCCTTAATTGAATTTAATGACATGTAAAAATCAGCTCCTAACTTTTTCATCTTGTTTATATAGCAGACACGCGGCACGCTATATTTTTCAGCCTGGTTCCAAACTGTTTCTGATTGTGGCTCTACACCCTGTGAAGCATCAAAAACAGCCACGGCGCCATCCAAAACGCGTAAACTACGCTCTACTTCGACAGTAAAATCTACATGACCAGGTGTATCAATAATATTAATACGATGATCTTTCCAAAAACAAGTCGTGGCAGCCGAAGTTATGGTGATACCGCGTTCTTTTTCTTGATCCATCCAATCCATTTCAGCGGTACCCTCGTGGGTTTCTCCAATTTTATGTTTTTTACCTGTATAAAATAAAATTCGCTCGGTAGTGGTGGTCTTACCGGCGTCAATATGAGCCATAATACCAATGTTGCGTGTTTTTTCTAATGAATATTCGCGTGGCATAAATAAAATAAATTTCTAATTTATAAATAATCTACGATGTCGCTATGTTTCATCCAAAACGAGCGAAATGCGCGAAGGCTTTATTGGCTTCAGCCATACGATGAACATCTTCACGTTTTTTGACGGCTGGGCCCTCGCCCCTGGCTGAATCCAAAAGCACACTGGCTAATTTTTCTGCCATGGGTTTGCCTTTTATGGCTTTAGCGGCGGTAATTATCCAACGAGCAGCCACTGTAAAACGACGCTCATCACGGACTGGAAAAGGTACTTGATAGTTAGCACCACCTACTCTTTTACCACGCACTTCGACCGTGGGACCAACCTTCTTCATGGCTTGATCAAAAGTTTGCCATGGATCCTTCTGGGTTTGTTCCTTTATCAAATCAAAAGCACCATAGACTATTTTTTGTGCCACGGTTTTCTTGCCGCGTTGCATAATGTAATTAATAAACTTAGCCACCTCTAATTGCTGGTATTGCGGATCGGGATTAATTTTTCTCTTGGGTGCTGGTTTGCCACGCATATGGATTAATTTATATAATTTCTAATTTTTAATTTCTAAACAATTTCTAATATTTAAATTTTCAATGTTTCAAGTTTGAAAAAGGAAAACAGAAAATTCCTACGCCTTAGGCCGCTTGGTACCATATAGAGAGCGACCTCTCTTTCTCTTATCAACGCCCTGGGTGTCATAACGACCACGTACAATATGATAACGCACACCTGGCAAATCTTTAACTCTACCACCGCGAATCATCACAATGGAATGTTCTTGCAAGTTATGACCTTCGCCAGGAATATAAGCAGTTACTTCTTGACCATTGGATAAACGGACTCTGGCCACTTTACGCAAAGCTGAGTTTGGTTTCTTGGGGGTACGCGTGGTAACTTTGACACAAACACCACGCTTAAAAGGCGAGCCCTTGGCAAGGACGGTGGTTTTTCTTTTTAAAACATCAAAAGTAGTCATCAAGGCCGGAGTCTTTGATTTTTTACCTTTTGATTTTCTAGGATGCTTTACTAATTGATTAATTGTTGGCATGTTAAAAAATAAAAATAAGTAAACTTAAAAAGCTCTTATACAAAGATTGGCTTTAAAAACATTAAATGGCCAATTTTTACTTTGATTTGATTATAACGAGTTAATAAAGCTTTGTCAAATGATTTACAACCGATACAAATATAACCTAGAAGCAACTTGATTAGCAATTTTTAATTCAACCGCTTTTTCATAATCAACTTTTGGTATGGGACTGGAAAGTACACCAATCAATAAACCAGACTTGCCTTCTTTTATAATTTTCTGCCAAACTTGCTCCAAAACAGTTGGGACAAGAAAAAGATAGATCAAATCAGCATCAGACAAATTTACATTAAAAAAATCTTGCTGTAAAAATATGGCAGTTGATTTTTTAAAATGAGCTTTAATTTTAGCATAAAAAATCAGTAAGGGAGAAAATTCCACACCAACTATCCTTTTTATCTTATCACCATAAATTTCTTCAAAAGCCCAAATAAAATCACCCGTGCCACAACCCAAATCATAAATTACTAAATCTTTTTTTTCAGCCAGCTCGTGACCCAAAATAGACACAATTTTTGTAAGATATTTTTTTGGTGTGGCAACAAAAGGAACTCTAATCAATCGATAAACTACAATACTATAAATTAGATAACCAAAAGGCAAGACTACTAAAATAAAAAATAAAAACCATAAAATTATATTAGCAGCCAAGGGTAGGGACATAAAATTAACCAATTAACAAACCGAAGACAAAGTGGACAATGGGCATAATAAGACCAAAGCCAAAAAATAGAAAACCAATTAAAATCAAAGTACCATAACGTTCCAGATTTTCTTGTAATTGAATTGAATGTTTGGGCAACATAGCAAATAAAATTTTTGAGCCATCCAGCGGCGGAATGGGCACCAGATTAAAAATTGCCAACAAAACATTGGCATACACAATCAAAGATAGCACTTGTCCAAAAAGCGTTAACGCTAGAGTAATTGGAATTAATTTTATGATTAAACTAAAAACTACAGCTAAAAATAAATTAGCCGCCGGGCCAGCCACTCCTACTAAAGCCGGTCCCCATCTACGATTGTTTAAATTATATGGATTGTATGGTACTGGCTTAGCATAGGCAAATAAAAAACGACCGCCAGTCGACAGTAATAAAAATAAAGGCAAAATAATGGTGCCCCACACATCAATGTGCGCCACAGGATTTAAAGTTAAACGACCCATGTGGCGTGCGGTTGGATCGCCCAGTTGATCTGCAGCCCAAGCGTGGGCGTATTCGTGTAAAATTGAAGATGGGACAATAATAAGGAAAAAAAACAAGATTTGAATTATTTCAGTCATAAAATTGGTAAAAATTTGCTTATTTTATTTTAACATGTTATGCTACAAAGAGCTAATAAATTTAAACTACATTTTAAAAAATATGAACACCCTTATTAACCGAACATGTCAGATGTGCAAGCGTGGTTCACTAAAAGGACACCGTGTTTCTCATTCTAACATCAAAACTATTCACCGCCAAGAGATAAATCTACAAACCAAAACAGTGAATGGCAAAAAAATTAAAATCTGCACTAAGTGTATTCGTACACTGAAAAAAAACGCTAAATAAATTTAATTTTGAAGCAACAAAAAATCCAGGCACAAAAGCCTGGGTTTTGGTTTAAGTTAAAAAAGTCTGAATTGGTCGGGGATACCGGACTTGAACCGGTGACCTCATGCACCCCATGCATGCGCGCTAGCCAACTGCGCTAATCCCCGAAAAATTTAAAACCCTGCAGGCGCTAATTCACAGAAATCAAATCCGTAAATTTAAACGGATTTCTGACTTAGCTAACCAGTGATCACGAATTCCTGATCAAGGTCAAAAAGGCAGATTAACAATCGCTGGGGTTCTATTTAATAAAGCCTGGTCTAACCAGAAATTAATTAAAATAACGAACCCCAAGATAAAGATTTTGTAGAAATGATTTAGGAATTAGCTTTAGCAGGGTAAAATAATTATAACACACCATTTTAAAAAATAAAAAGCCGCCGAAAGGGTCACTTAGGGCGGCACGTAACAATCAAACAGGATCAGCTGTTTGGTCAATAAAAAAAGCAGTGTTGACAGGAACCCACTCATCTGTCAGAGCCTCTCTGATTCTTAAAAGGCTCAACAGAACTATGTTGGCACTACTATTCCCCATTAAGACTGACCTCTTAGCTAAGGCTATTTGAAACCTCAACTCCTTGTCTTCTTCCCGTCCAATAACCAATTTGACCTCCTTTGTATGATGATGTAAAAAGAGAAAAGCCGGCACTATTTTATAGGTCGGCTTTTCTGTGTGAATTTTTTAAAAATTCTAATCTAACCGACCTGTAAAGGATAAATTAAAAACTTAATTACAATCATAGCCCAATTTTGTTTGGGAGTTTGGTTGGTAATTAAATTTAATACCTTATTGATCGGCATAAGTTCTAATTCAAGCTTGAATTGGGACTGCTGAGAGATTCCTAAATAAAAATTTCGTACGTAAATTAATTTTTTTTTAAGAAGAGCTGTTTCACAAATTATGACACCAAAATTTTTTAGTGCTTAATTATTATATAAATCTTTAATCAAAGAGTCAATAATAAGTTATCCACAATTATTCTTTTATACCATCTAAATTAACATCATACAAAATCTTTTCCTGCACTAAATTATATTTTATAATTTCAGCTTCGGAAAACCAATGTTTTATTTCCATCTCAGCTTCTTCCGCTGACCCGGAAGCGTGAATAAGATTTCTGATTGATCGACCATCGCTGTCGGATAGTTGATAAGAGTCCAAAACGAAATCACCACGAATGGTGCCAACATCAGAAGTAAGCGGCTCTGTACCACCAGTTATTTTCCGTACTATTTTTACCGCGTGAGCACCAGTCCAAATCATAGCGATAACTGGGCCGCTCGTCATATATTTTTTCAAACAATTTAAAGTACGACCGCTCATTTCCATTGGATCACGTGTTGGTGGCTCTAATCCTTTGTCCACATAGCCCTTTATTGTTTTCTCTCCATTAGTCATTCTCCAATTTGAATCTAAAGTATAATGTTTTTCAACATGTTCTTCTGTTGTAATTAACATTTTAACAGCAATTAGTTTAAGGCCAATTCTTTCAAAACGTTGGATAATTTCACCAACCAAAGAACGCTGTACGCCATCTGGCTTAATAATAACCAAGGTTCTTTCTTTTTTTAGGTGTAAATTTTCCATAAATTAATTTTTTATTTTTAAAACTTCTTTTATCTTATCCACTACCTGTGCGGGTGTCAAGTTACTTTTTACTAGATAACCATCCGCGCCCAGATCTTTGCCTTTTTTGATGTCTTCATCTTGACCCAAATTAGTGAGCATTAAAACCTTAATTTTTTTGGTCTCAGCTGCACTTTTTAATTCTTTTAAGACACTAAAACCATCTTCCTGCGGTAAGATTATATCCAACAAAATAATGTCTGGTTTGGTACTTTGGGCTTGACTAAGCACTCCGCCACCATTATCTACAACAACAACCTCCATACCTTCTCGTTCAAATTTTAGACTGTACATGTCTGAAAGTATTTTTTCATCTTCCACCAAAAGCACTTTTACTTTTTTAGCATTGGACATATGAATAAAATTATTTTAATTATTTCTCTTTTAATTAATTATAGCAAAAATATTATTAGAAGACTATATCACCGTCTTGATCAGTACGTAAAATTGTAACTTTCAACCGTTCTAATCTTTTTAAAAGCCTGGGACTGGGGTGACCATAAGAATTTTTGCCAACAGAAATAACAGCAGTTTGCGGCTGGACAGCGGCTAAAAAATCAGCACCCGAAGAATAGTCTGAACCATGGTGACCAATTTTTATAACAGTGGATTTTAAATCAGCAGCAGTAAAATCTTTTAGCAGTTGCTCTTCCACTTTCAACCCCGCATCACCCATTAATAAAAAATCTTGACCCTTAAAACTTAATTTAAAAACTGCAGAAGCGTCATTTAAATCACCACCTTTTACTTCAGCGGAATTAGCTGGAGGTGATAAAAATTTTAGACTAGCCGTACCTAAGATTACTTCCTGGCCTTTAAAAACTTTGAGCACAGGAATATTTTTTGTCTGAATAATTTTTAAAAATGCAAGATAAGCCGGCGCAGTATCCACTGAACCAACCAAAGCGACCTGTTTAACTGTATGACGTTTTAAAACTTCTACCAAACCAGTCACGTGGTCAGCATGTGGATGAGTTAAAATCACCAAATCAAGCTGGCGATCATAAAAAGGCAATTGTTCGGCAAGCTTAAACAAAACTGTTTTATCTGGTCCGCCATCAATTAGAATCTTATAATTATCTGCAGTGCGGATAAAAATACTATCACCTTGGCCCACATTAAAAAATACAACCTCAGAACTCTTAAATTGCTGGGAATAAAAATACCCAACCATTACTAAAGCGACAAGCATTAATAAGATGATAAAAAACTTTATTTTGAAATTATTAGAACTCATAAAAATTATTAATCCAACATTATTTTATTTTTTACTTGCCAAAATAAAAACATAATAATTGCATAACAAAATAACATCCAACCCCAACCAAACTTACTGAAATAAAAATAACTAAAAGGGATTTGCGCACACCAAAAACTAATTTTAATTATATAGCTACCAGTTAACCAAATCGGTAAAACACATAAAAAAATAAATGATCCACCCAAACCACAGGTCGCTAACACTAAAAAAATTATACCACTTACCATAAAAATAGTAACCGCTGGCACCGAGAGAATTAACAGATTAGAAACAGGTGCGACCAGCGAGATTAAACCAAAATAATAACTTACGAGTGGCCAGGTGGCAATCTGGGCAGCCAGCGTCATGGCAGTTACACTTCTAATCCCTGACCATGGTAATATTTTTTTTGACATAGTTGAAATATAAGGCGAAAAATACACCAAACCCAAAGTTGATAAAAAAGAAAGCTCAAAACCCACATCAAAAACTAATAAACGCGGATTGAGCAACAATAGAAACCAGGCAGCAATAATCACTGCTCGACCAGCAGAACTCAAACGGCCTTCTTTCAGCCCATACAACATAATTAAACCCATCACGGCTGAACGAATGGCCGGCGCATTAAAACCAATTAGCAATAAATAGAAAAAAAGAAATAAAGTAATTAACCAAAAAGATTTAACACGTGAAAAACCCAAAAATAATAAAATAAAAAAAATAATACCGCTAAGTAAGGTAATGTGAGTACCAGAAATAGAAATAACATGCACCACGCCAGCTTGAGAAAATTTATCTAATAAGCTCTGATCAAGCTCAGAACGATCTCCCAGCAACATAGCTGACAGTAGACCAGCAATGGGCGAAGGTACAAAATCATTAACCAACTTTACCTCTGCCGTTCTGGCTTGAGCAAAAAATCTGGTCATGTTAGTCAACCGGAAAAATTTAGATTCGCTAGCCAGAATCTCTATGTGGGGATAATAACAGAGTTTATAGATACCTTGATTGGCCAAATATTTACCATAATCAAAATCTTCAATTTGACCAGGTGTTTTTAAGGTACAGCTAAATTTTAGGCGTTGGTTAATTTTATATTCAGGATAGAGGTCAGTGGTGACCAAAATTTTACCACTATATTCCTTTTCACCAATAATTATTTGATCAACCACAAAAGTTTGCTTATTAAGTTTACTTAAAGGTGCTTGGTGTATATTACCCTGCACATAAAATTGACTTTCAGTTAAACTCAAAACATTATTAAAACCGGGCAGTGCAAGAAAAAGACGCCAAGCACCCAAACCAAAACCGGCCAAAAAAAGTGCGCTCATTATTAAAGCCTGTTTTTTATCAACACTCAGAAAATAAAAAACAGCCAACAAAGTGGCTGCTAAAAAAATCAAAAAGACATAAAAAAACGAAACGGCATAAAAAGAACCACAAAAAATGCCAGTAATGCCAGCCAAACAAAACAATAAAACATAGTTAGCTTTGCGCATTAAAACTTAGTTATACTGTTCATAATAAGCAACGGCGCTTTGGACACAATTCTCATACAAACTACTCAAACCCTGTTTTTGATAAAGAAGACAATAATCAGTTGAAGCCATTTTTTGTTGATAATCAACATAATCAATAATACCAGTGGTAGAAAAAAATAGAAGACCCAAAAAAATTAAACAAATCACCATGACCGTAGTATAACAAAAAGCCAAAATAAAAATTGGCGTTTCCACATTACCTAGCATATTGTATTTACTCAATAAAAAACTTATTCTTGACTGATGGCGTTTTCCGGACAGGCGGCAACCACATCATCCAAACTACAAGCGCAAGTTTCTCCAATGACTTGAGAAATGCCATTGGCATCAAGTTTAAAAACTTCGGGACACAAAGCTTCACAAACACCACAGCCCTTACATTTTGTTGTATCAACTTTAATCATAAATTCTATGTTAATTAAAATTTTATTTAACTTTTTCTTTTTCATGCTGACGACGGAGCTGCATGACAAGTTTGTCTAAAGCCAGATCAAAGGCTTCAATAATGGTATGGTCATCTTCGGAAGCCATAAAATTTCCACCCGGAAACGAAAAATGTAACTCAACCTGACAGGCATTTTTTTTAACAAATTTTTCCACCCGAATGTCCAAAATGGCATTAGAAAATTTTTCGGTGTCCAATAAATTTTTGATGCGCTCAATTTTTTTATCAATATAGTTTTCCAAAAAAACCTTGTCTTGTGCGTTGACTTGTTTATAAGAAAATTGGATATGCATAGTTTTAAAAGATAAAATTTTATTAAAACTTATCTAATTTAATTATAGCACGTCCTATATAATTCACCAGCGCACTATTTCTCCACCACAATCATCGTTTTTTTCACCCCTGTAATTAGAACATGGTAGCCAGTTTCATAATCACGAATGGCTGCCCATAGGGTTTCTTGCGGATAATGATATTTTTCACCCCGTCCGATGCCTGGGTCGTTGGCAATGAACTCTTTTTTAATTGAATCATGTCCGCGCAAGACAAGCATGTGGCGTTCTGGTCCGGGTTGAGTAAAATATGGATTATGCAAGGCTTGACCATTAGCTGGTACAATTACCAGGTTACCATGAGCGAGCTCTGTAATGATGTCTTCAATTTTTATATTTTCTTCCAGGCGGGCCTTTTGATAATTAAAATAACCCTTAATAATATATTTTAGAGTATCGGCAGCCGAAGTGTCGCGATATTCACCAAAATTTTCCGTCTGATATTTAACAATGTCCAAAATTTTTTCTTTAGTTTCAGTTTTACTAATTTTGCTTATACCTGTGGCCCAACTCACAGCGATCAACGAGGCTGCTTCTTCACAGGCATCCTGCTGACGCGGATCTTTCCATTCGCCAAAAGGCGCCTGCACCAAAAATGGCACGTCTTCAATAAAAATATCTTGTGGTAAAACTTCTACAGCAACAGTGGTTGTACTTTCTTCTCTCTTTTGATCTAAAATAATTAAATTTTGATCTTTAACTAAAACCGATGATGTGGTCGGTGTAGTAATTTCTTTGTCACCAAAATTTTGATTAGTATGCTGAAAAATTAAAGAACTAGTTGGTTCTTTAATTTCTTTTGTAAAGAAGAAAACAAAAAACACAATGATACAAATCAGTAAAAAAAATAAAAAAAACTTGAAATATTTAATTTTAACTTTTAAAAACATTATTTAAAAAATTATTTTATCTTTTTAAACTTAACGTTAATAAAAGGTTCGTATTTATTTTCATATTCGTCAATGACTTCCACGCGTTCACCCTTCACCAAACTATTAAAGGCCAAATCGCTTAAAACTTCATTATCCATAAGGATGTCAAGTTTTAATTGATCAAGTTTGGCAGCACTCGAACCAAGTTCGGCCTTGGCATCGTCTTCAAGACTTTTTTTGCGTTCTCTTAGAATTCTAATTTTTTCCACTATCTCTACATATTCACCATTGTTTTCCAAACCATCATGATAAGCGTCCTTAATTATTTTTTGTTCTTGTTTGGACTGCTTAATACGATCAAAAACTTCTTGTACGTTGGGCATAAATATAAAAAAAATTAATTTTAAACATTATAACACACACGAGATAAAAATTAAAAAAAATAGCTCTAGCTTAAATATTGGTTCCAGTGCGAAGGATAATTTATTTGTAAAACCTTGCGTTCACAACTTGGCACCAGATCAAAAGCTAAACTGGTAGCAGAAAGGGCAATTTCTTGATCGGGTAAACTTTTTTGAGAGCCATATTTTATGTCACCCACAATAGGGTGGCCAATAAAACTTAACTGGGCACGGATTTGGTGCGAACGGCCAGTTTTTAAAATTATTTTAAGCAAAGAAAAATCTTTGTTTTGTCTTACAATTTCATAACTCAACTCAGCAAAATCTGCCCCGGGTACTTTATCTTTTACAATTTCAACTTTGTTAGTGCGGGTGTTTTTTAATAAAAAATTTTTAAGTTCAGCATTTTGTTGTTTTACATAACCAGTTACCAGAGCATAATAAGTTTTAGTAATTGTATGATTACGAAACTGAGCAGAAAGTCGTGCAGCCCCTTTGCTTTTTTTTGCCAAAAGCACAATACCACTGACATTGCGGTCAAGACGATGAATTAACCCCAAAAAAACATTACCGGGTTTGGAATATTTATCTTTCAAATATTTCTTTACTTCGTCCATCAGACACACATCACCGCTCTGGTCACCCTGCGTCAAAACTCCGGCTGGCTTAAAAACAGCAATCAGGTGATTGTCTTCGTACAAAACTTGTAAGGACATAAAATTTAGCTATGAAATCTGGCAAAAATTCCAGCCGGCAACAAACGCTGACCATTAGATTCAGCAATGGCCAACTCGCCCACTTCTATTTGACCACCAAATTTATCCTGCCACAATAAAAGATTATTTTGATAGGCTACGGCTGAATAACCACTGGCGTAACCATTCATTAAAACAAACAAAGGATTTTTTGAAGTGAGCTGAAAACATAAATTAACTAGTTCTAAAAAGTTTTTTTCAATCTTCCAAAGTTCGTTGTTTGGTCCGTGACCAAAGGCTGGCGGGTCCATAATAATGGCATCATATAAGTGATCACGTTTAATTTCTCTTTTTAAAAAAGCCAGTGCATCATCCACAATCCAACGCACAGGTGCCTGTTCCAAACCTGACAAAAGAGCATTATCTTTGGCCCAGTTGATAGCAGTTTTTGAAGCATCCAAGTGGCAAACTTCGACACCAGCTTTTAAAGCTGCCAAAGTAGCCGCGCCAGTATAGGCAAATAAATTCAAAACTGAAATTTTACGGCTAGAATTTTTGATTAAATTGGCGCACCACTCCCAATTGCCAAGTTGTTCTGGAAAAAGACCCACGTGTTTAAAAGCTGACAATCTTAACCACAAATCTAAACCACCAAAATTTATTTGCCAACGATCTGGAAAATTTTTTTTAGTACTCCAGCCTCCGTTTTCTTTTTGACCTGAAAATGTGGCATCAGCTTTTTGCCACTCTATGGGTGATAAATTTTTTTGCCACAAACTTTGTGGATCTGGACGCGCGACAACAATATTTCCAAAACGTTCCAGTTTTTCACCCTCTCCGCTATCTAAAAGTTCATAACCAACTGAAGGCTGCGTAACTAAAATTTGAGATTCATTTTTTTTCATTATTTTATGCATAGATAATATGTATTTTCTCTCTTTTAAAACCAAAAGTCAATTAATAAAGATAACCTACAGTGGTTATCTTTATTTTTTTCTCTTGAAGCGTACTCGGTCAAGTTCAGATAAGATTTGTTTACGCAGACGAATATTTTTTGGCGTAATTTCCAAATATTCATCTTCAGCCATAACTTCTAAGCCTCTTTCTAGGGTTAAATCTAAAGGTGGTGTTAAAAAAATCGGATCATCGTTGCCTTTGGAGCGCATATTATTAAGCTGTTTGCCTTTAATTGGATTAACTGTCATGTCTTCGCCTTTGGACACATTACCAATAATCATACCTTCATAAACTTCGACGCCTGGACCAATATATAAAGCACCACGTTGTTGTAAATTATCCAAAGCATAACTTAAAGCCTTGCCGGTTGACATGGAAATCATGGAACCCAGAACCTGCCGTTCAATTGTGCCAGCATAAGCTTTAAAACCAATCACCTGACTACAAATAATTCCTTCACCGCTGGTGTCCACCACAAATTCACCTCGGTAACCCAAAAGTCCGCGCGTGGGTATTTCAAAAATTATGCGCGTATTTTTTTCTTGCTGATGAATGACGGTCATAATGGCTTTGCGGCGTGATAATTTATCAATAACCACACCGGTCATCTGGCTGGGTACATCCACCGTTACTTCTTCATAAGGTTCCAACTGTTGACCGTTTTCTTCTTTAAAAATAACCTGCGGTTGAGAAACCTGCAATTCGTAACCTTCACGACGCATGTTTTCCAATAAAATAGCAACGTGTAATTCACCGCGGCCATAAACTTTAAAATAATCATTGGCAGAAAAATCTATTTTTAAACCAACATTAACTTCCAATTCCCTTCTTAAACGTTCATCAATCTGACGACTGGTAACCATTTTGCCATCCTGACCAGCAAAAGGAGAATTATTAACCAAAAAATTAAGTGAGATGGTGGGTTCATCAATACTAATAGCGGGTAAAGATTCTTGTTCTGGATTGGCACAAACTGTGTCGCCAATATAAATATCTGGCAAACCAGCTATAATCACAATGTCACCAGCACACACTTCGGACACTTCTTGACGTTCTAAACCTGAAAAAGAAAAAATCTTGGTTATTTTACCAGACCTTATTTCACCACTTGTTTTTTTTACAAAAACATTATCACCCACCTTGGCTATACCTTCATAGACACGACCAATGGCCAAACGACCCATAAAATTGTCATAACCCAAATTGAAAGGTTGAAATCTTAAAGGTTGTGCATTTAATTTTTCTGAAGAAACTACTGGTGCCTCTTTTAAAATTACATCCAAAAGCGGGGTTAAATCTGTGGCTTCGTCTTTCAACTGCAATTTGGCCACGCCAGCTTTGGCATTAGCATAGATGGTAACAAAATTTAGTTGTTCATCGTTGGCACCCAAATCCATAAAAAGTTCCAAAACCTTTTCTTCCACCCAAATTGGTCGGGCCGCAAGTTTATCAATTTTATTAATTACCACAATGGGCTTTAAACCAAGTTCTAAAGATTTTTTTAAGACAAATTTAGTTTGTGGCATGGGGCCTTCTTGTGCATCAACTACCAAAACAACAGCATCAATGGAACGTAAAACACGTTCCACTTCGGAACCAAAATCAGCATGACCGGGTGTATCTACAATATTAATCTTGGTGCCCTGATAAAAAATAGCGGCATTTTTGGCATAAATTGTAATGCCGCGCTCTTTTTCTAAAGCGTTGGAATCCATACTGACACCATCTTTAAAGGCACCAGTTTGGCGCATTAAACCATCGGTCAAACTTGTCTTACCGTGATCCACATGCGCAATAATGGCAATATTTCTAATATCCATAAAATAATTATTTGGAAAAAAATAACCCTGCTCCGAACGGGCGGGAAATTTTTAATTAAAAAATCCACTCGCCAATTTTACATACCTCAAAACGGTTGGCATAAAAATGCGCCCAGAAGGGCTCGAACCTTCAACCATCAGCTTAAAAGGCTGTTGCTCTACCATTGAGCTATGGGCGCACATTTAAACTTAATTTTATTATAAAAAATACCAGCTTGAAAGTCCGCCAGCTGGCGAATCTATAAATCAAATCACGAGCATATATATTTTCTAAAAAAATAATATCATCTTTTTCAAAATTAAGCAAATAAAAATTGTCACGAACTAAAAATTGACAAAAACCACGAATAAAACTAAAATATAAGCAGTATTTTTTATTAGACATTAATCTTGCTGTTTATTTTTTGTTCTTTAAAACAGATAAATAGCAAATAGAAACAAAGACTTTATGCTTACCATTGTTTTTACAATCAGCGCCATAGGTTTAGCGACTGCTTTGTTGCTGGCTAAATGGGTGATGAAACACGACACTGGAACTGCCAGTATGCAAGAAATTGCCCAGGCCATAAAAGAGGGCGCTATGGCTTTTCTAAAAAGACAATATACTACTATTGCTGTCATCTCTGGTCTGGTGGCAATTATTATTTTTTGTCTTTATTTTTTCTCTGGCAATTTAGGTTTGGGAATTAAAACTGCCGTGGCTTTCGTTGTTGGTGCATTATTTTCCGCTCTGGCTGGTTATATTGGTATGTATATTTCTGTACGAGCTAATGTGCGCACCGCTTCAGCTGCCACACGAGATATAAATTCAGCAGTACAAATTGCCATGCGCGGTGGCGCGGTGTCTGGTTTTCTGGTGGTGACTTTATCACTTTTGGGTGTAGCTGGGCTTTTTGTTTTGTATGGTGGTATGAATAATCCACATGAAGTACCTTTAACGATTGTTGGTTTTGGTTTTGGTGCCTCATTGGTGGCTTTATTTGCCCAATTGGGCGGTGGCATTTACACCAAAGCGGCTGATGTGGGCGCCGATTTGGTAGGTAAAGTTGAAGCTGGAATTCCAGAAGACGACATAAGAAATCCAGCTGTGGTGGCCGATTTAGTGGGTGATAATGTTGGTGATTGTGCTGGCAGAGGCGCGGATTTATTTGAATCTACAGCTGCTGAAAATATTGGTGCCATGATTTTGGGTATTGCTCTTTTTCCTTTTTTTGGATTAGGTGGTATTTTATTTCCTCTGGTAGCGCGAGCGTTTGGTCTAATTGCTTCTATCGTGGGTGTGCTGTCGGTAAAAATTAAAGGCGCAGAAGATCCGATGAAAGCTTTGAATCGTGGTTTTTATGTCACAGCTGTGATAGCCATGATTGGTTTTTTAATCACAACTAAGTGGTTACTCACTTCACATTGGTTATGGTTTTTTATGTGTGGCATCATTGGACTCTTAACTAGTATGGCGTTTTTATATATCACTCAATATTATACTGAATCACGCTTTAGACCGGTTCGATCAATTGCTGAATCTTCAAAAACCGGCGCAGCAACGAATATTATTTCTGGTTTTGCTGTGGCTATGGAAAGCACGGCCATCCCTGCGATTATCATTAGTGCTGCTTTATTGGGTTCTTATCTTCTAGGTAAAGCTTCGGGTTTAACAAGCGGTGGATTATATGGAACAGCTGTAGCAACTATGGGCATGCTATCAACTGCGGGCTATGTTTTGGCCATGGATACTTTTGGCCCTATTACAGATAATGCTGGTGGAATTGTGGAGATGTCGGGCGCTGATGAGAATGTCAGAAAAATTACCGATCGATTGGACGCCGTGGGCAACACCACCAAAGCCTTAACCAAAGGTTATGCAGTTGGTTCAGCAGCTCTGGCTGCTTTCTTGTTGTTCTCAGCTTATTTAACTGACGCGCATTTAGTAAGCATTGATCTGGCAAAACCAGCTGTTTTTGTGGGTGGACTTTTGGGAGCGGCTCTGATTTTCTTATTTTCCTCATTGGCCATTAAAGCTGTGGGTAAGGGGGCTTATTATATTATTAATGAGGTGCGCGAACAATTTAAAAAAGATCCCGGTATTATGGCCGGTACCAGCAAACCAAACTATTCCAAATGCGTAGACATCACCACAAAAGGTGCTTTAAAAGAAATGGTTTTACCGGGCTTGGTGGCAATTTTAGTTCCTACTATTGTTGGCTATGTCTTTAAAGCTGAGGCTTTGGGTGCCTTCTTAATGATAGCCACTATCGTTGGCATTCTATTGGCCTTGGTATTAAATAACGGCGGTGGCGCTTGGGACAATGCCAAAAAATTTATTGAAAGTGGTCAAATGGGTGGCAAGGGTTCAGACACTCATAAAGCTACGGTGGTCGGTGATACAGTGGGTGATCCTTTTAAAGACACAGCTGGTCCGTCATTGCACGTTTTAATTAAATTACTTTCCACTTTAACTTTAGTTATGTTGCCACTTTTTTTATAAAAAAAATATCTTATGGCCGATAAAAATTCCACTTCGCACACAGAAAAACTGCCACCGCAAAATATTGAAGCGGAACAATCGGTCTTGGGTTGTCTTTTAATTGATCAGGAGGCTATCACAAAAATTGCCGATATTTTGAAGGCAACAGATTTTTATCGCAATGACCATCAAAAAATTTATGAAACAATCTTGGAACTCTATGAAAAAAGACAGCCCATTGATATTTTAAGTATCAGCTCCAGATTACAAGAAAAAAAAGATTTAGAAAGTACCGGTGGCCGCACCTACCTAATCAGCTTGGTCAACACTGTGGCCACCGCTTCACACGTAATATCTTATGCTCAAATTGTACAAAAAAAAGCCACCCTGCGGCGTCTAATTAGCGTAGCCACCGAAATTGTCACCTTGGGCTACACTGAAGAAGCTGAAGATATTACTAAAATTTTAGATCGTTCAGAAAGCCGTCTGTTTAGTGTCTCACAACAGTTTTTAAAACAAAAATTTGTAGCCCTAAAAGATTTACTGGCCGATACCTTTGAACGTATTGATGAATTACATCGCGAGTCTGGTAAACTACGTGGCATTCCCACGGGTTTCCGCGATTTAGACAGTCACCTGGCTGGTCTACAAAGATCTGATTTAATAATTTTAGCCGCACGGCCGTCAATGGGTAAAACTTCGCTAGCCATTGATATTTGTCGCCAGGTGGCAGTGAAACACAAACTACCAGTCGGCATTTTTTCTTTAGAAATGTCAAAAGAACAACTTGTGGAAAGAATGCTATGTGCCGAATCGGGTGTGGATTTATGGAAGTTACGCACTGGCCGTCTGTCTGATAAAGAAGAAATGGGTGAATCTGATTTTTCGCGTCTTGGTCATGCTATGGGCGAATTGGCAGAAGCACCAATTTTTATTGATGACTCGCCGACTGGCTCTATTATGGAACTGCGCACCAAAGCCAGACGTCTGCAAGCAGAAAAAGGACTAGGATTAATTATGATTGACTATTTACAATTAATGGAAGGTGGAATGAACGCTTCGGTTGATAATCGTGTACAAGTAGTCTCAGAAATATCACGTGGTTTAAAATCCATTGCTCGTGAACTTAATGTACCGGTCTTGGCTCTCTCCCAACTATCACGACAAGTTGAAAACCGTCCCACTGCCATTCCTAAATTAGCCGATTTGCGTGAATCAGGTTCTATTGAACAGGATGCCGACGTAGTCTTATTCATTTACCGTGAAAAAATGTATAAAAAAGATACACCCAAGGGTAACATCACTGAAATTTATATTGCCAAACACAGAAATGGACCAACTGGCGTGGTAGAAATATATTTTGACGAACAAAGAGCCAGTTTTAAAAATCTAGATAAAAAACTGGATGAATCTTTTGCTCCACCAGAATTTACTTAAAAAAATAATAAATAAATTTATGTTTTCTTCAATAAAAGATCTTTATCAATTACAATCTAAAGCCAAGGAACTGCAGAAAAAAATGAGTACGGTGGAAATCGAAACTGAAAGTCACGGCGTAAAAGTAAAAATGAATGGTAATCAGGAAGTTTTAAACCTAACTTTAAACCCCCAACTTGACATAGAAAGTCAACAAAAATATGCCGCGGAAGCTTTTAATGAGGCTTTAAAGAAAGTCCAACATCTAATGGCTGAACAAATGATGACAATGAATTAAATTATGTCAACTCTTTCACCAACTATTCAAAAAGTGATTGCCCATTTTTCCGCCCTGCCAGGCATTGGCCAAAAAACCGCCGAGAGGTTGGTTTTTTATTTGTTAAAACAAAACCATGAACAAACTTTAAATTTTGGGCAAGCGCTTTTAGCACTTAAGCAAAACATTCGACACTGCAACCAATGTGGACAATATGCCGAACAAAATCTATGTTCAATTTGCGCTGATAAAAGGCGCGACCAAACCACACTGTGTATTGTGGCTGAAGCTGTTGATGTCGCAGCTTTAGAAAAATCTGGTCAATTTCATGGTTTATATCATATTTTACATGGACTACTTAACCCGACTGAAGGTATGACATCGGAAAAATTAAACCTAAAAGCATTGGAAAATAAATTAAAACAAGGTTATGTTAAAGAAATTATTTTAGCACTTAACCCGACCGTGGAAGGTGAAACTACCAATCTTTATCTAACAAAATTATTAAAAAAATACAACATTAAAATAACTAAACTGGCACGAGGATTACCTCAAGGTGGAGACTTGGAATACGCTGATGAAGTGACTTTGGCTAATGCTTTAAAAGGCAGAACAATAATTTAAAATAAAACAAAAAACATGGCTCATAAAGCATGTTTTTTTGTTTGGACTAATTTTAAGTTAATTTATTTTTTTAATCTTAACTTGAGAAAAGGGCTGTCGGTGACCATAAACTTTATGTTGACGGGTTTTTGGTTTATAGTGCACCACGCGAATTTTTCTGGCACGTCCAGTTTTTAAAAGTTCGGCAGAAATTTCGGTTCCAGAAATAAATGGGTTACCAATTTTGATTGTACCAGTTTCATCAGCAACCAATAAAACTTGGCTAAAAGAAAAATCTTTTTTTTCACTTTCAGCCAGTTTTTCGATCTTTAAAACCTGACCTTCTTTAACCACATATTGTTTGCCACCGGTTTTGATGACTGCTAATTTGGACATAAAATATTTAAAATTAATTTTTATTAAATACATTCTAACTGAATTATAACTTTATGTCAACAAAGTCACCAGCAGTAATTTTATAACGTTGACAGGTGCCACTGACGGTCTCCAAAACATAATTGACTGCCGTGGGCGAAGTAACACGAGTAACTTCACCAGCGGTTAAAAGTGGAACATTTTCGACACAAGCAACCACGCTGTTATCTTTAATCCAAATAATATCAAGAGGAAAATTCATATCTTGCATCCAAAAAAACCGAACAGCATAATTATCATAAACAAAAAGCATGGCACTATTTTGCCCCAAAGATTGACGACCAGATAGACCAAGACTTTTTTCTTGATTACTTGAGGCTACTTCGACAGCAAAAGATTGTTGATTAATAATAACTTGCGGAGTATTTTTAACTGTAGAGTCTTGATTATTAATGACAACGCTTGGTACATTTTTTTTTGTTATGCAGCCACTAATAAAAATCAATGCAAAAATTATACCAGCGAAAAAAAACTTATTTTTCATAAAAATTCATTTAGAAATTATGGTTAACTTTTTATTCCTATAAGCCAACATAAGCACACCAACTAAAATTATCATCACACACAACAATAATCCCAGTGCCAACACTTTGTCTTGGCTTTGTAAAAAAAGAGCCGAAATACCAAAAATAAAAGTTAAAAGATAAAGCGCTAAAACTACTCGTCTATGTGAAAGACCGAGATCCATTAACCGAAAATGTAAATGTCGCCGATCACCGGCATAGATATGCTGACCAGAAAAAATACGCCGTAAAATTACAAACACCACATCCAAAATTGGAATACCCATAATGAGTAGTGCGGTGGCAATTTTACCGCCAGAAATTATGGCCAGCGCTCCTAGCATAAAACCGATAAAAGTGGCACCACCTTCGCCTAAAAAAATTTGGGCTGGATAAAAATTATATTTTAAAAATCCCAGTAACGCACCAGCTAAAATTAAACATAAAACTGATGTGCCGCTTAAGGGTACGTCCCAAAAAAGCGAAACCACGAATAAAATTAATACACCAATAACACCAATACCGGTGACTAAACCATCAAGACCATCTAAAAATTTGGTGGTATAAATCATGCCCAAAAGCCAACAAAAAGAAAACAAAGCGCCTAAAGAAATGAAATTTAAATTAATCCAATCAAAATAAAATAATGCTCGGCCATACGGACCAGTCCCAGCGATAAACGGATTAGTGACATACTTTACCACAATACCCAAAGCTACAGCTACAATGACGGCTAAGATAGGAAACAAAAAAGATTGCCAAGGTTTTAATTTGTATTTGTCATCTAGAAAACCACCCACAATTAAAATTACACCACCAATCACAATGGCCCAAATTTGTGTATTTTTTATGACACCATCATTTAACCAGCCCACCCACCAGGCCACCAACAAAGTAATTAAAAAAGACACAAAAACCGCCACGCCACCCAAAAGAGGTGTTGCTTTGCCATGAAGCTTTCTGTCTGTGTCTGGTAAATCCAGGATATTTTTTTTAAAAGCCAATTTCTTGACCAGTGGCGTCAAAACTAATGCCAAAACAAAAGATAAAATAAAAGGCACAAAATAGATTAAATATTTTAAGATTGACATAGAAATTAAGACACTAAAAACTATTAATTCTTTCTAAATACCCAGCCAACAATATTTGCGCTGATAATTCATCAATATTGCGCGCATTTTTTTGTGGTAATCTTGCAGCCGCCACGGTGGTGTAACGTTCGTCTTCTGTTTCCACTGGCAAGTTTAATTCTTCTTCCAACTCTTTTACAAACGCAAAAACCTCTTCAGTCTTTTTGGTATTATTACCATTAAGGCCAATTGGTAAACCAACAACTATTCTGATTACTTTTTCCAGCTGACAAATCTTTTTTAAATCAACCATAATTTTGGCTGTCTTGTTGGTGGTTTGGCGTCGTTTATCAACCTGCAAAGTGTTATAGGCAAAAGCAAATTTTTGCTCGTCATCAGACAAAGCTAGACCAATATTTTTTTCACCATAGTCAATGGCTAGAACTTTAGACATAGAATTATATTTAAATCTTACTCCAAATTACAGATAAAAACAAATAAAAAGAAGCTCGTTTTTCATAAACAAGCTTCTACTTAAGAACCGTGATCCGCACTGGAAATTTTCCGCAACGAATCAGATCCTCACCACCCATATGCAGAGCCAGCCCATATGATAGGTCAGCAATGCGATCGGGATATTTCTCCACATCCGGACCTAAATCCAACACCACAGTCTCTATGGAATTGACTGGATTGCCAAATTTATCCAACAATTCCACCAAAACTTTGGTATGCATAGGCAAAAATGGACTGGCGATGAAGAATTTGTTTGGATCCATCATCAGACCACTCTTCATGGGCTGCCAAGCGCACCCATCCCCATCAAATCCAAAAATTGTCCCATTTCCTGTTTGGGTCTGCGCTGTAAAACGTGATTCCTGTGTTTTGATTTTTATGTTATCAAAAAATACAGGAATCAAAATTCTGTCACCGACGATAAAAATTCTGCCAGAGCCATTATATCTCTCCAAAAATTCTGGAGAGACGCCGGCGCGAGCAGCAACCGTTTGCCATGTATCCCCGTACTTCATAACATACGGGTAATCACCTACTACAACCGGCCCAACAATTTCGGCAGCATTGATTATGCTGCTAAAAAATATCAAACCTAAAAATATTTTAAATCTCATTATGTCCCCCTTATAATTAATTATCTTTTTTTAAATTTAAAATATTATAACCCATAAAAGATAGAAAGTCAAGGTTTAGTAAAAAATACAAACAAAAAATAACCACTTGAAGTGCCTATTTGGTAATTAAAAAAATTAAGCTGTTAGAGAAGCTAATTTAACTTCAACTTTATCCACACGTCTATCTAAATCCTTTAATTCAAAACGATGGGCTTTTTCATCCAGCCTTAGCTTGACCTCTTCCATATCAGACTCTAAGTGTTCCAATCTGGTCTCAACTCGATCAAAACGTTTATCAACGTCATCAAAACGTTTATCAACGTCATCAAACCTTCTATCAACATCATCAAAACCAACCTTTATCATGGTGGCTAAGTTTTCAAACTCTTTTTTAATTTCTGGTTCCATATTTTTTATTTATACACCCAACAAAATAAATTATAATACAGACGATTATTTTAAACAAGACTCTTTAAATAAGCGGCTACAAAATCATCTAATCCACCATTTAAAATGGCTTCTATGTCGGCAGTTTCAAAATCAGTACGGTGATCTTTAACCAGTTGATAAGGCTGCAAAACATATGAACGCGCCTGGTTGCCCCAGACTGCTTCGGTAAATTCACCGCGTAATTTTTTTCTTTCTTCTTCCTGTTCGGTTTCATAATATTGCTTTACTCTGGCTGCCAAAACACGCAGGGCTGATTGCTTATTCTGCATTTGTGAGCGTTCGTTTTGACAAGAAACCACAATGCCGGTGGGTAGATGACGAATTCTAACAGCCGAATCAGTGGTGTTGACACTTTGACCACCATGACCAGAAGAACGAAAAACATCAATTTCCAAATCTTCTTGTTTTAAATTTAAATCAATTTCTTCATCAATGACTGGCAAAACTTCCACCAACGCAAAAGAAGTATGGCGCATTTTTTCTGCGTCAAAAGGTGAAATACGTACCAAACGATGTACACCAGCTTCCGATTTAGTATAGCCATAGGCATGGTCGCCATTGATCTCAAAAATGACAGATTTAATACCGGCCTCATTGCCCACCTGACGATCAATGGTTTTGGTTTGAAAACCCTTTTTTTCAGCATAACGCAAAAACATTCTTTCTAGCATCTCGGCCCAGTCTTGCGCGTCAGTGCCCCCAGTCCCAGCGTGAATGGCTAAAATGGCATCGTGTTGATCATACCGACCGGTAAATAATGTTTTAAATTCCAACCCCAAAAAATCTTTTTCCAATTGACTAAAACGCACAACTAATTCCTTTTTTACTTTTTCATCATCTTCGTTCATGTTTAAAATTAATAAATCTTCAAGCGTATTTTTAATTTTATTTAAATTATCTATTTCATTTTGCAGACCAAAAAGTTGTTGGCTGATTTTCGTCGCCCGAACACGATCAGTCCAAAAATTAGGTTGTTGCATCTGGTCTGCAAGCTCCAAAATTTTCTGCTTTTTGCCTGGTAAACGCAACAACAGCTCAAGATTATTGAGCTTATTTTGCAAAATTTTAAGTTGTTGCATCAAATCAGACATAAAACCAACTATTGTTGATACATTTGCAATAATTTATTCACATCAACAGTGCCGTCAGAAGCAGTCGGTATATTATTTAAAATTTTTTGTGTCTTGGGATCGCTACCCAACAATTCTTTATACGGCCCAACAATATTGGAAAGTAGGGGTGGCAAATAGATAATAGCCAAAATCATTGGAGCAACGATTAGAAAAATATAGATAAAACTCATAACCCGACCCCACAAAATATATTTACGGGTTTTTTCGGTCGTTTCATAAATTTTCCATAAAATTTCTTCGGGGGTTAAGTCTTGTTTATTTTCCATAAAATTATTTTATTTTATTAATAATCAATGCCATTGATGGCCGCTATGCCTTTTTGGAACGGGTGTTTAATTTCTTTCATTTCTGTGACCAAATCAGCATATTTATACAGCGCAGGTGGACAACCACGTCCAGTTAAAACTAAAAAATGTTGACCTTGTGTTTTTCTAAAAGCTTTTATTAAAGTAAGCATATCTTTTAACTTTAATAAACGCAAATTATAAGCTACAAAAATTTCGTCCAAAATTATGACTTTAAATTTTTGATTCTCAATTATGTGTTGAGAAAATTCAACGCCAGAATGTATAATCTGAGTTAATTTTTTAGTATCTTGTTGAGTGGGTTTTTTAATTATCAAACCAGTCCCAAAATTTTTAACCTTTAATCCGCCTAAAACTTTGGTCAAACCGACTTCGCCAGAGCCCTGCTCTGACTTAATAAACTGAATTAGGATAACTTTCATTTTCTCACGCAAAGCTCTGGAAACCAAACCCAAAGCTGCTGTGGTTTTACCTTTACCATTGCCAGTGTAGAAAATGATCAAGTTGTCTTGTTTGTGAGTTGGCATAAAATAATTTTATCATCTTTTTGACGTTAAAACAAAAAAGGACAGGCCCAAAACCTGTCCCAATTACAGATAAAAATTATCCAAGCGCACACTTCCCCCACCCACAGACTGGACAGGCTTTACAGCCTTCCTTAATTTCCAATTTTTGCCCGCATTCGGGACATTTTTCTGATTTAACTGTTGCATCATTTTCTGATGACTGTGGATCGTTTTGTTTATCAAACAAATCCATTAATGATGGTTGGTTGGCATGCACCTTAACCCGACTGGTTTGACGTTCAATCATGATTTCTTTTTTGACCTCACTGTCCCCTTCTGGAAATTTATCAACTTTATTATCCTGTGTCCCGACGTTTAAAACCTGCACACTCCGCGAACCATCACGATAGATAGTAATTCCTTTACAGCCGGTTTTATAAGCCAAGATATAAACCCGACGTACATCTTCCATGGTGGCGGAATTTGGAAAATTAACTGTTTTGGAAACGGCATTATCCGTATGAGCTTGAAAGGCAGCCTGCATCTTGACATGAATTTCTGGACTAATTTCGTGCGAAGTAACAAAAACCTCTTGCCATTTTTTGGGTACTTCTAATACGCCATGCACCGAACCACGTTCAGCAATTTTACGCATTACGGCTTCGCTGTAAAAACCTTCACGTTTAGCTATTTCTAAAAATAATGGGTTAACTTCAATTAACTCATCACCAGCATCTAATATGTTTTTGCGGGTATAACAGACCGCAAACAGTGGTTCAATACCCGAGGAACAATTACTAATGATAGAAACTGTCCCGGTTGGAGCAATGGTGGTGATGGTAGAATTACGAATTTTGTAATTTGTATTTTTTTTATCAAATATAGAACCAAAAAAAGCTGGAAAGACACCACGCTGTTCAGCTAACTTTTCTGAGGCGCGATGACCTTTATCATTAATAAAGGCCATAATCTTATCTGCTAATTTTAAAGCTTTATCAGAATTATACGGAATTTCTAATTTAATTAATAAGTCAGCCCAACCCATTACACCCAAACCAACCTTTCTGGTTTTTTCAACCATTTGTTCAATTTGAATGAGAGGAAAACGACTCATATCAAGCATGTTATCGAGAAAATGTATGCCTTTTTGTACAGTAGACTCCAACTTATTCCAATCAATGTCTTTTTTTTGTTCATCAGTTGTCAACATTTCAGATAGATTTATACCGCCCAAATTACAGCTCTCAAAAGGTAACAAAGGAACCTCGCCGCAGGGGTTGGTGGATTCAATTTCTCCTAACTGAGGCGTTGGGTTAAAAGCATTTATACGATCAATAAAAATAATGCCCGGATCACCATTTTTCCAAACATTAGTCACAATTAAATCAAAAACCATTTTGGCAGAAATTTTTTGGACTACTTCTTTGTTTCTAGGATTAATTAATTCATAATCTTCATTTTTATCCAAAGCTTTCATAAATTTATCTGTCACAGCCACAGAAATATTAAAATTATTTAAGCTTGTCATGTCTTCTTTGCAAGCAATAAATTTTAAAATATCCGGATGATCAACTCGTAAAATTCCCATGTTGGCGCCCCGACGAGTGCCGCCCTGCTTAATTTGTTCAGTCGCGGCATCAAAAACCCGCATAAAAGATATTGGTCCAGAAGCCACACCGCCAGTTGATTTGACACGATCGCCTTCGGGGCGCAACCTTGAAAACGAAAAACCAGTTCCTCCGCCAGATTGATGAATTAAAGCGGTCCACTTAACAGCATCAAAAATACTGGTCATATCATCGTCCACTGGCAAAACAAAACAGGCTGAAAGTTGCTGTAAATCACGCCCAGCATTCATTAAGGCTGGCGAGTTTGGCATAAATTCGCGTTTGACCATCATTTCATAAAATTCACGCGCAGTTTTATCAACATCCACTGTTTGATGGTATAAATTTTTATAGGTTTCATCAGCCAGAGCGATGTTGGCTGCCACACGTTTAAACATATCTACTGGCTTTTCTATGACTTGACCGGTTTCATCCTTGATTAAATATCTTTTTTTCAAAACCATTAAAGAATTTTCTGACAAATCAACAACTTCGGTTACTTCAGTTAATGGCAAGCGCATACTACGCAATTCTTTATGTCGCTGACGATAGATCATATAAGCACGGGCAATTTTATGTTGACCTGAATCAATTAGAATTTCAATAATAATGTCCTGAATTTCTTCAACACCCGGAATGGTGTGGCCATCATATTTTTCTTCCAGTGCAGCGCTAGTTTTTTCTGTAATTTTGGTTAATTCCTTATCATCTGCCATGTCGACTTCTAAAGCAGCCTTTTTGATAGCATTAAAGATTCTGGACTGATCAAAAGGTACGACACGACCATCACGCTTTCTTATTTGCTCTATTCTTTTTGACATAAAATTTAAACTATAAAAATGAAAGAAAACATATCTCACCCAAGATAGTTTTCCACCACTTCATTTTTTTTTAATAAACCTAAGTCTATTATAGCACAAGAAAAAAGTTAACAAAAATGACCCACAAAATAAGCTTTGTGGGTCATAAAAATAAATTTTTTACATCATCTTGCGTCTTATAAAAGCTGGGATTTCCAATTCATCATCTTGATTATCATCGGGTGAATCAGCTGCCTTCTTGATAAAGGTGGCTTTATCTAAGCCAGTTGGAACAGTCTCACGTTCTATTCTTTGGGGAATATGATCTTTTTTATAAGACGGTGGTGCAACAGGAGGAGTAAAATCTAAAACACCAGAGGGGGGTTGATATTTAGATTCAGTAACCTTACTGTTATTACCAAAACCAGTAGCGATGACAGTGACTTTTAATTCCTCACGAATATTGTCGTCAATTACTACGCCAAAAATAATTTTGGCATTTGGATCAGCTGATGAAGTAATGATACGTGCAGCTTCATTAACTTCGTTCATACCTAAATTCTTTGAACCAGTAATGGTGAATAAAATGCCGCGTGCACCATCAATAGAAAGTTCGAGCAATGGTGAATCAATGGCAGCTTTAGCAGCCTCCACGGCTCTATTTTCACCAGTCGCCACACCAATACCCATTAAAGCTGAGCCAGCATCCGACATGACGGCCTTGACGTCAGCAAAATCAACATTAATCTCACCAGAAGAAGTGATTAATTCGGCAATACCCTTGACACCTTGCCGCAAAACATCATCTACAATACCAAAAGCTTCCAATAAAGAAGTTTTCTTATCAATAATTTGTAAAATTCTATCATTAGCAATAGTAATAATAGTATCCACCCGTTGTGATAATTCATCCAAACCGCGCTCAGCAATCATTTTGCGCTGTGCACCCTCAAATGAAAATGGTTTAGTAACCACACCAATAACCAAAGCACCAACTTCGTGTGCTACCTGAGCGACTATAGGTGAAGCTCCAGAACCAGTACCACCACCAAAACCGCAGGTAATAAAAACCAAATCCGAACCTTTGAGAGCTTCACGAATTTCATCGACAGATTCTTCAGCCGCTTCACGACCAATTTCTGGGTTCATACCAGCACCCAAACCTTTGGTGACTTCTTTTCCAATATAAATTTTGGTATTAGCTAAATTATTATGTAAGGCCTGTGCATCAGTATTAACAGCTATAAAGTCAACGCCCTTGATTCTATCCGCCTGCATTCGGTTAATAACTGCACCACCAGAACCACCCACACCAACAACTTTTATCTGTACAAAAGTTTCCACTTCGGGCTTTATTTCTTTAGTTTTAGTCTTTAAATTCATGTTCATAAAGAAAAAAATTACCTTTTTTAATGCCTTTATTATAAACGTTATGCTAAAATTTAGCAAGCTTAAAGAAAATTTATGGAATCAAGCGATGAAAAATATTTTTTATTTTATCCACTAAATCTTTTATTGATTTTATTTGTGGCACTAGAAAACCAGTATGAGATCCAGAAACTTCGTTTTGTTTTTCTAATTCAAAACCCCATAAAGCCAAACCCAAGGCAGTCGAAAAAGATAAATCATTCACCTTATCAATAGCTGTACTGACATTACTTATATGTCCCAGGGCGGCTGGTAGGCGAAATTCCTTTTTGGCCACCTCTACAATACCAGGCAATTTTGATCCTCCACCGGTTAAAACTACCCCCGCTGGCAACAAACCAGAACGATTAATAGCCACTAATTTTTTATCAACCATTTCAAAAATTTCTTCCAGTCTGGCCTCAATTATTTCTGCTATATGTTTTAATGCTACCTTGCCTTGCTCTTTGTCATCAAATTCAGACAAATCAATTTCTTCTTTTTTATTAAATAAATCTGGGTTAGCACTACCATATTCCAATTTTATACTTTCAGCCACATCTAATGAGGTTCTGAGTCCAATAGCAATATCATTAGTGATGTGTGCTGAACCAACCGGTAAAACTGCTGCAGTCAAAATATCACCTTCTTCAAAAACCGCCACAGAGGTAGTTGAAGATCCAATATTGACCAGCGCCACACCTAATTCTTTTTGTCTTTTGGTTAAAACCGCTTCTGAATCAGCCAAAATAGATAATACTAAATCATCAATGGTTAAACCAGCGCGATAAATTGTTTTGGTTAAATTTTTTACCTGTGTCGAAAGTCCCTCAATAATTTGAGTCTCCACTTCCAAACGTACACCAGTCATGCCCAAAGGATCTTTGATATTAGTCTGTGAATCAACACTAAAAAGTTTGGGTATAACATGTAAAATTTCATAATTTGGAGGCGTGGCCACAGCCTGAGCGGCATTAATCACCCGTTCTACATCATCCTCCTTTATTTCCCCGCCCGGACGTGAAACTGCTACCACACCACGCGAAGTAAGTGTAGAAATATGTACACCAGAAATACCAATAAAAGCACTACTAATACGCTGACCAATCATTCTTTCCGACTGTTCTAAAATTTTAGAAATTGCCGAAACAATTTCTTCAATGGAAACAATGGAACCCTTACTGACCCCCTCAGAAGCGACCTCTGCTGCACCAACAATATAAAAAGAATTATCTTGAGGATTGTTTTGCCCCACTACCAAACGAACTTGGGAGGTACCGATATCAAGACCGGCAATAAATTTTTCTTTTGACATAGTGTTAAAAGGAAAACAACAAATTAAAAAATATTAAAAGGAGATAAAAAATTTTCCACACCACCTGAGCTGATAAAAATTATATAACATTTTAACCAATAAAGCAAAAAAATATTATTAAAAGATGAACAATTTTTGTGTTCACTAACTAATTATCACTATCTTCATACGGGCTGGAAAAAAAAGTAAAGCTCTTTAAAAACATTTTGAAAGTTGCATTAAAATTATTTTTTACCGGATAACCTGGGTTATAGCTAATGACAAAAATTTTATTGTTTGCCAAAACATAGACATTTAAGCCGTCTTTGGATAACACTCCCTTAACACCACCAATATTTATATTATCAATTTCATCCGCCTGTGCTATTTGATCCTGTTGTAAATACCAGATATTAATATCTGTAAAATTTTCATTATTATCAAGTACTAAGACTTGAAAAAATTCCTCAGTTGAGGTTGCAAAAAAAGAAACCATATCAGCATTATCATCTGTACGTCGTATATCAAATCCAACAGGATAAAAAACGCTATAGTTATAAGTTTGGTTAGTCCAATTATTAATTAAACCACTGTCAATAAGTCGCGTGGCTAAACCCTTTAAAGGACTATAAAGATTGGAAATTTCCAAACCGTCAAAATAAGAATCACCATCCGTGTCACCATTACCAATATTGGTTCCAAAAATATTTTCTTCCACATCTGTTAGCCCATCATGATCTTCATCGGGTGCCACCACTGACGGTATAACCTCTTCATCCGTACTGGTGGGAGTGCTAGTAGCAGTATTATTATCAATCACGATTAATGGCTGACATCTTTGCACAGCACATTCATTTTGACCATTATTAACACACGGCTCATAAACTATGGCTAATTGACACTGACCAACTAAAACCCGACACTGTTCCGCATCACAAGCCGCACAATCCTGGTCAGAACAAATACCTTTATTGATCACATTTTTTTCTGGCACCAGAGCGGAATCCACATCTGTCTTGACTTGATTATTAACCGGCGAGACGTTGTTTTCTGTCTGTGGCTGTTGATTTATACTTTTAATAAATAGCCAGGCGCCAATTGCCAAAGCACCAATCACTAAAAAACCAATCACCAGTCCACGCAATAAACTTTTTTTTACTGCCCCACTGGATAAAAACGTCGTGCCCTTTAAAGAACCAGTCGAACCATAACTTTGACCACCAGATAAATAACGTTGAAATTTGTCCGGCATGGTATGTACCTTAACTTCGGTCACGACTGGTATTAAAGGTGATGACTCTGGATTACCAGGTATTGCTTGGGTGTCCAGATTGGGTATATTTTGATTTGAAACATCAACCATAATCTTATTTTAAACACAAAAATCACTATACACGTTAATTAATTAACTTGCCCGGTCCCAAAGGATCATAGCCGTTTTGTACTTCCAAGCCATCCATAAAACCGTCGTTGTCTGAATCAGCTCTTAAAGGGTTAGTAAAATAAACTTTAACTTCATCATAATCGGACAAACCATCGAAATCCGTATCAACTTTGTTGGGATTAGTCCCCAAGGTGTCTTCTTCAAAATCAGTCAACTTATCGCTATCACTGTCTTGTTCTATCATCACGGGCAAGGTGCTGGTATTAATATCTGGTAAAACCGTGTCTTGATAGTCTTCTACTGGTTTATTTTCATTATTTACAGCTGGCTGAACCGTATTTTTTTGCAAATCATCATTTAAATTTTTGAGTACACTGTTAAAATCGACCGTGGCTGGCACATTTTTATCAATTGATTTATCAGCAAAAAATTTACCATAGACCCACCAACCAGCTAAAGCCAAAATGGCCACCACCAGAAGAATTAAAACCACTGTTAAAATCTTCTTTAAGCCAGCACCACTGGATGCACCAGCCGTCATCACTAAACTACTGGGCTCGGCATAATTATTATTGTTAGGCATAGTGGTAATGCTGGGATTATTAATATTTTGTCCACTGGATGGTATAAGTGGTCTAAACACTTGTCCACTAGCTACTTTTTCAGTAGCGGAAAAAATATCTTCCGTATTTGAAAAAGATTTTGTGGGCGTAGACATAGTCTCTTCTATTTTTTTAAATGGAAAATTTTTACCTTGATTTAAATTTTTTAAATCCGTGTCTACGCTAGGTATAGAATTTTTATCCGCGGGGTTCATAGGATTAGAGGGTGGTATGTTGTCAAACATAAAAATTATAAATTAATTTTTTATTTTTTAATTACCTGTTAACGAATAATCAGTGCAGGTATCATTTCTATTCCAAGTTCCATCAGTTAAACCATCCCAAGAAGTAAGACTATCATACTCCATATTAGCATAAATATTATAGTTTGTCCCATTTAGAATATACTGATAGATGTGTGAGCTTGCCGGGCAGGTAAAGTTTTTGGTAATATCATTCCAACAGCTGTTTGCGTCATAACCAGCTGGTACAGTAGGACAGCCAACAATTTTATTTAATGGATCAATTGGTAAAGACTGCCCAAGATCTTGACCTAAAGTTGCCTGCCATGAAGGCCAAACAGAAGTTGATTGTCCAATAATATAACTACCTGAGGATAGTTTGGGATAAAAATTGTTTTTAGTGCGATATGCAGTTAAATAACTGGCTAGATCCCCCAAACCATTCAAACGTTCCACGTCACGAATTAACCAGCCCCGCTCAGTTAAATTTAAATTAGCATTAAACTGCCAGTTTTTTATTATTTGATTAAAAATATTTTGAGTGTCTGCACTGGCTTTGTCATTATAAGAAATTATATAAATATTATGATAAGCAACACCGTTGTGAACATTGGCTGCCGCCACATAAACCGTTCGCCCAACTTTAACAGCTTCAAAACCAGCTACCTTTAAACTAGAGGGTTGTTCTTTTGGATTGGGTGTTTTTTGTTGGTACCATTCCAGGGGTGATAGACGTGAGCGATTAGCATAGACACGAATACCAATCGCATCACCGGTTGCTTGACTCGGGGTGCTGGAATCATCAACCAAGATAATAAACCGCTCAGAAAGTTCCGGAGCAACGACAGCTGTAGTATTTTGTTGGGCATTCGGTAATAACTTATTTTCACGATCACGGCAATAAAAAGTTAAATAGTGAGAGGCATTGTTTGTATCTTCAATGGACACCGGATTTAAACACAGAAAATTCGTTATGTTAGCCGAACCATTAAAGGTTTGATTATTACTATCAATAAGTTCGGCAATTAATTCAGCTTGACCATTGACGTTGTTAGCTGTCACATCTTGACTGGCATTGGTTGATGGCGTTTCTAAATTAATAATATTATTTGGATCGTTTTTGCTCCAAGGAGACCAAGTCCAAGTATACACTCCGGCAACCGGCGTGACAACCGGGCTTGTACAAATACCCCCACCCAGACAGTTAGCGTCACTGGTGCATGTTGTGCCAGAATTACTACCACCTTGACAGGTTTGATTTTGATTGGTCTTGGGATAAGCAATAAAATTTTGAGTCGCACCACTTTCAGTAAAAGTATGACTGGCAGGATTAATTGTTAAATAATCTATTTGACAGGTTTGCAGTGTTCCAGGAGTGGTAAATAAAAAATTGGTAGTCACGGGCAAAAAAGAATTGGCTAAACTCCTTACGCTGTTTCCGCTATCTTGACCGTTAATTTTTAAATTATAAAGGGTACTTGTATGTAATGAATTATTAGGATACAGAAAAACTTGAGTGCAATCGCCAGTTACTGGCGTAGTAGCTGGGCAGCCGGGCTGACCAACCGCAACCGTACTATAACCTAAAGATGTGGGTACTCGACAAAAATAATAGGGCTGATTTTCAACAGATTGACATTCTGAGCCAGTTATTTGTGTTCCACTTCTAAAAAATAAACCCAAATTAGAAAAACTACCAGTATCCATGGGCTGATTAAATAAAACCGAAGCAGCAATGTTGCGACAGATTGGGTTACCTGTGGGTGTATGACTATTAATAACAACTGGCGGCCCAGGCGGAGGTGGAGGGGCCTCACACAAACACGAAGTACTATTACAAACTTGATTAGTTGGACAATTATTATCGTCTGGCTGACACTGTGGAGCGGTTGTGTCGCTATCACAATCAATGGGGGTTACGCCACCACCTTGTGGACTAAAATTTAGTACACCAAAATCTGAAAGACTTGAAAAATTTCCCACAATATTAGTTTGACCGGTTTGAGTTATGGTGGTGGATAACACAGCCGTGGCGTTGGCTAACTGCGGATTATTATTAACATCAGCCCCAACAGTAGCCACGTTCTGGTCAGATGATTGCCACGACCAAATACCAGTTCCCCCCGACACTTCTTGACAAAAACGCGCAAAAGCTGAACCTCTATAATTTATACTCTGTCCAGCAGTATAAGAGACGTAATTTTCTGGAAAAACATTTACACTTTCAATAGCACATGACTGACTGCTGTTTAGAGTTTTGAAATACCAAGAAAATTCATTTTCTAAAAAACGATTCGCCGGACTGGATGATAACCCGGTGTGTAAAGTTATAATATAGTAAGCGTCAGGAGTTAAAGAACTACTGGGTGTGAATCTTAAGCCACCCTCGCTGTTATTGACAACAAAGGTTTCAAAAGTTCCAGCGACTGGCAAAGCAGTGCCCGAACACTGATTGTTAGTTGGCGCTTGTGTCATGCCCTGACAAGCCACCACCTCTACATTAGTGCTGTTCACTGAGCTATCGTTTAACCACTGATTAAAACGTACGGAGATTATGGCGTTGGGACAAACATCTGCTTTTGCCACATACGGATTGGGTGAAGGATAAACTGAAATACTACCATTGCTTTCCTGGCACAGACTGTTTAGTCGCACCATGAGTGGTTGATCTGGATTTCCACCATTAGATTGACAATAACATGTGGTGTCACAAAAATAATTAGCTGGACAAAGACTGTTATCAGCCTGGCACAAAGAAGTGTTTGTATCACTATCACAGGGTGTTAAATTTCCACCACCATTATTGGTGACAGTGAAATAAATACTATTACTATCATTGTTATTGGCGTCAGTCACAAAGACTTCACCACTTGCAGCTCCAGCTGGCACTCGAGTATCTATGGTGTTGTGGGCTCCATCCCAATTTATAATATTACCCAATAGATTGGAGAAAAAAGTTATTTCACCGGTTTGAGTACCAAATCTGTCGCCGTGTGCGGTAATGGGAGTACTGATTTGCCCCTGACTAGGACTTAAAGATAATAGACAGGGTCCGTTGGAAAGACTGTTGCTAGTAACATTAAAAAAATGGCCATTACTGATAACCGTGTCAGCCACACCGGGATATGTTAGAGATATTTTTATTTCAGGACTAGCACCAGCGCCAAAACGATCTGGTACTACTGTGACAATATTATTAGCATTAATAAAACTTGGAACTGTTGGTTCAACCTGATCGTTATATAAAATTTGAGTTTGTACGCCAGCTACTCCACCACCAGTAAAACAAGAACCAATAATGGTTAAGCATTGGCCACGACTACCATCAGGAGGACTTAGATAAGAAATATAAGGCAAACAGGAACAGGCACTTTGAGTAGCGGTGTTAAATTCCCAATTTGCAACTAAACGCTCACCTTGAGCATTAATAATTTTATTTGTGTTGATAATAACTTCATAATGAACATTAGGATGTAATTCCGGTGTAGGCACAAATTCATAGGCTGTAAAAGAATTGTTAACTACAGACAACAGTCCTACACTGCCAACTACGCTTGGGTTACCACCATTCAAAGCTGGGGCTGGTAAAGTTAAATTGCGGTTATCACCATCATCACCGGAAAGTATAACTTCAATGTTGTTTAAAGCCATAGAGTCGGAAAAAGAAAATCTAATTATTTCATCAGGACAAACATTATTAGCATTGTTTTGTGGATAATATGAAGACAACCCAGTTGTTTGATCACCAGTGGTAAAACTCCATTCATAATTAGCCGGGTTCATGACATTACTACACAAATCAGTAATACCAGCCACCCGCACAGTATAAAGCTGAAAAGCGGTTAAGTTACTGCTAAAGCTAAAACTAACCGAGGTTCCGTTGATAATAAAATTATTTAAATTGGTTAGCTCCTGGTTATTCTGATCAAAAACCCTTATATTAGCGGGGATTAAAGTTGTGGCATCAATCTCTTCACTAAAATATATACTAACAGTCGGTGTAGTAGAAACACCCGTGGCATCATTGGCTGGCACAACCGAAGTAATGGTGGGTGCTATTGCATCACCCTCAGTCCCGGTTCTAAATTGCCAGACAAAGTTGGTACCACTAATATTACAGCTGGGGCTGGCCAAACAAGCAGACAAACCGATATTATTTGTATCAGATAAAGCGCGCGGTAAATAAAGACGATAATCAGTGCTAGCTGTTAAATAATCACCACTACCACGATAACTTAAAGCACTGCCAGAATTGAACCAATAATCAGGGGTGGAGATAGTGGTTTCCGCAGTTCCAGAAACTTGAACAATCTTTAAATTACCAGCCCGTTGACTATTAAAAGATTCCGTACTTAAAGAATTGTTAAAAATGGTTTGAATGGCCGAACACAAATGCACATTAGCAGCGCTACTACTACCGCTATGGCTGGTTTGAATTTCATTGACATGAAAAGTTCTTTCAACCACTGGCGGTAAATCACCGCCACCACCTCCTCCGCCACCACCTCCTCCGCCACCACCCTGACCGTTGGCCCAACCGTGCACTGCCCGGATGACTAGCTGTACAATTACAAAAGCCAACAAAATAATAATCAAACCAATGATGGCTTCCACAATAATATCTTTAGCTTTTTGAACTTTTTTTGGATCACCGTTGGCGGTCATCCACAAAAAACCAGCGTAAATTAACAACACCACGGCGATGAGACCAAGCAAACCCAAAAAAATATTAACAATTCTAACCACCAACTCCACCACTCCGACACTCAAACCAATACCAGGCAAATTCAGATCTTGTGTGTTTTGTTCATAAACATCGGTCGTGTTTTGTGCCGCAATTGGGTGAGCAAAATAAAAAACCGTTAACATTAAAACGGCTACCATTAATAAAACAGCGCAGAATGACAAAAAAATATTTTTTTGTCGCACCTTGAGCATGGGTGTTATCTTGTTTAGTCATTCCAACGGAATGACATATATTAAAAAACTTAAACTTACTGCAGCGCTTCCTTCACCAATTTACTAATCATGGCTCCATTGGCTTGGCCGTTTGTTTTAGCCATCACGTTTTTTATAACCTTACCAAAATGACTTGGAATAATCTCTCCCATTTCTGCAATTACTTCAAGGACAATTTTTTTTAATTCAACTTCATCCATCTCGGTCGGTAAATATTTTTGAATTAGAACAATTTCATCTTTTTCTTTTTGTGCCAAATCAGCCCGTGCACCTTTTTCATATTGCAAAACTGAATCTTTTCTTTTTTTAACTTCACGTTTTAAAGCTGCCAATATTTCATCCTCAGCAAGTCCACTGTCGACTTTGTGTTTATCAATAGCTTCATTTTTAAAAACAGCCAAAATTGAACGTAAAAGCGTAGTCTTAAAAAGATTACGATCTTTCATGGCTTCTTTTAAGTCAGCATTAATATTATCAAACAACATAAAAGAATAAAAAAATTAATGTGTGGTTTTATTTTTACCCTTACCGGCAAAATTTTTTCCATTATTACGACCGGTGGTTTCTTGAAGTTTACCAACTTTAATTAAATATTGACGCTTGGCCCGATTAAATTGTCGCCTCTTGGCCTCAACTCTTTTTTTGCTTTTATTTTCTTCTTTTTCATGATAGCGATTTTTTTTGGCCAAAATCAAAACACGGCTACGTTTGACCTTATCCTGAAAACGACGAAGCAACGATTCTATTGATTCGTTATTTTTTCTTTTAATTTCTACAGCCATATTTAAAATCCCCTTTCTAAAAAAATATTTTATCAACTAAAGCATACCAAAAAGACATGCAACGGTCAAATTTAATTAGTCCAACTGTCATCTGAGTCGTTTAAGTTTTCTAAAGCATCATCTTCTGGTCCCAAATCAAAACCACCATCTTCTCCTGTGTTATAATTTTTAGGTTCGTTTTCATCTTGATCAGCAGTGATGTTAATAGCTGGGCTCATAAACTCAGCCACCGGCTTGGGTGAAAAATCATTCTCGCTTTGATTATAATGGTGACGTTCTTTTTTATATTCTTTTATTTCGACCTTACTATCAGAAATGTCTAAAGCTGATTTTTTTTGTGTTTCATCAAGATAAATTTTAATACAGTTGCTGTCTAGAAGCCGTTTTTTTATTTCTTCCACCACTTTTTCATAAACTACAATTTCCTGAATACCAGAAGACATGTCGCGCACAATAATTGTACCATCCATAATTTCTTTTTGACCCAAAATTAAAGTATATTTTACTCCCAGCTTATCAGCTACTTCCAACTGTGCCTTTAAACCGTTTTTGGCAAAAGCCTCGCGAACTTTAATGTTACAGTGCCGCATATCTTCAAAAAGCTTCAAACACTTTTTCTTGGCCTCTTCACCCAATTGAGCGATAAACACATCGGCTTGACCAGGATCGGGTACATCAATTTTCAGCCGACGCATAGCTGAGATCACACGCTCAACACCACCAGCCACGCCGACCACTGGAGTGGGTCGACCACCCAAAATTTCTGCCAAACCATCCAAACGTCCACCACCCGCCAGAGCAATTTTTTCTGCACCCTCCGGCCGATCAGTTAAAACTTCTTCATTCAAAAAAACTTCAAATACAGTCCGAGTATAATAATCTAAACCGCGTACTAAACGCGAATTTAGACTGTAGATAATGTTAACATCATCAAGATTTTCTAAAACTTTAACAAAATGTTTTTTGCATGGTTCACATAAATAATCCACAATTTGTGGCGCTTGTACTGTGGCAACAATGCAAGCTTTATTTTTACAATCTAAAACACGCAATGGATTTTTAACAATTCTTTCCTGGCAAGTTGCACAAAGTTTAGTACCATCTTTCTTTAAAAATTTTACCAATTGTTTAATGTAAGCCGGACGACATTCCTGACAACCAATACTATTAATTTCAATTGCGGTATCCAAACCAAAGACCTTAAATAATCCACTCAACATAGTAATTAGTTGCGAATCCATATCCGGACTATCAGAACCAATGATTTCACAATTAAATTGATAAAACTGACGAAACCGACCAGCCTGCGGATTATCATGACGAAAAATCGGCCCAAAAGAAAATAGTTTCACTGGCTGAGGTTGATTTTGCATACCATGCTCAATGTAACTACGAATTACCCCGGGTGTAAATTCTGGTCGCAAAGCCACAAGCCCCCCACCCTTGTCTTCAAAAACATATAATTCTTTTTCTACAATATCAGAATATTGGCCAGTCCCTTTCATATAAATATGCGCGTCTTCCAAAATCGGCGGATCAATTTTTTTAAAACCATAATCCAGAACGGTTTGATAAACGCGATTATAAATAAAATCCCAAAACTTCTGGTCTTCGGGCAAAATGTCTTTGAAACCTTTTAGAGCCTGAATGGGTTGTTTAGTTTTACGTGACATAAAATAGATTTTCAATTTTTAATTTTCAATTTTTCCGCCCGAGGCGGATCCGCCTTCGGCGGACTAACAATTTCTAATATTTTAATTTTCGATGTTTTATTAGAAATTAGAAATTAAAAATTAGAAATTTAATATATAGGTGTCTTAAAAACTTTAAACTTATCAATTGGCCACCCACGCAACCAAGTGCGACCGACGATACTGGCACGTGTAATGGCACCAAATCTTCTGGAATCAAGTGAGGAAACACGATTGTCCCCCATAACAAAATATTTATCAACCTCCAGGGTCAACTCCAGTTGTCCGCTGGTAATTGTATCCGACGGCAAGTAGAGACTCTCATCAAGTTTAAAACCATTCGGATGTGTTTGATTATAGATCATCACAGCACCAGAGTCCAAAACTATTTTCTCACCCGGCAAACCAATAATTCTTTTAATAAAAAAACTTTTTTCTGCATCTTGAAAACGAAAAACAACAATATCACCCCGTTGTGGCTCATTAAAACGATAACTAATCTCATCAATCAATAAATATTCATGGTCATGAAAATTGGGTTCCATAGAAGCACCTTTAACATAAAAAGGCTGCACCACATAAGCACGCAAAGGTAAAACAATAGCTAGAGAGATAATGACAATTTTTAAAGTGTCAAACAAAAACAGAAAAAATGACCGGGTAGAATTTTCTGTTGGCACGGGTTGTCCATGATAGTTAAAATTACTGTCTTGTTGTTCGGATTCTTGATCAGACGATTGTAAATCATCAATCGAGCTAAAATACGTGTCTCTATTGTCTTGGTCTGGGTTGTTGGATAACATAAAGTATTTATTTTTTAATTTCAATCTATTTTATATCCTTGGTGGACGATACTGGACTTGAACCAGTGACCTTACGGATGTGAACCGTACGCTCTAACCAACTGAGCTAATCGTCCTTGGTAAAGCGATAACTTTAGTATAAGTATAAAATAAGCTTTAAATGATTTTAACACAAAAAAACAATTGACGCAAACAGAAAAAGTCTGCTATAATGTTTATAAATCATTTTTCTATTTGTATGCTAGTAGTCTATGAATCTTGATGACTTTAAAAAAGAAAACGAATTTGATTCCTATCAAGAACAACCAAAAAATAAATTACTCCATTTCTTCAAAGTAATTTTTTTTATTTTTTTGGTCTTTTTTATAATTGCCTCGGCCTTTTCATACAAAACTATTTTTTCGCAAGAAACCTTTATAAAAGGACTGGGACAGTTGCCCATTGTCAAACAAATTCGCCAAATTGTTGGTGCAGAAAAAAAATTGACCGGCATACAGGAAGATCGGGTAAATTTTATTATCAGCGGTCAGGGTGGTCTTGGTCACGACGGTCCCTACTTAACTGATACGATTATCCTAGGTTCGACCAAACCATCTACCGGCCAAACTGTCTTTATTTCAATTCCGCGTGATTTATTGGTGGAAATTCCAGGCAAGGGTTGGTACAAAATAAATAGCGTCAACTCATTTGGTGAAACAGAAAATTATCCCGGTGGCGGATCAGCCCTATTAGCCAAAACAGTTGGCGATGTTTTTGGGATAACTGTTCATTACTGGTTAAGAATAGATTTTAACGCCTTTGAAAATATTATTGACAAGGTTGGTGGGGTGGAAGTGTGTGTAAACAAAGAATTTACTGACAATCTTTACCCCGCCGCAGACCATCTTTATCAAACTGTATCTTTTGCTCAAGGTTGTCAAAAAATGGATGGTGCCACAGCTTTAGTTTTTGCACGTTCCAGACATGGCAATAATGGTGAAGGTTCTGATTTTGCTCGTGCCGCCAGACAACAACAAATTATTTTAGCAATAAAAGATAAACTTTTTAATTGGAAAACAGTTTTTAATCCAAGTTTGATTTATTCCATATTTAACATGGCGGATAAAAATGTTCAAACCAATATAAAAAAGAATGAGATTCCCGCTTTTGTTGACTTAGCTAGTAAAGCCACTGATCAAGAAATACAAAAAAGAGTGCTCGACAATAGCCCTAGCGGACTTTTACAGGACGACATAACATCAGAAGGCGCCTATGTTTTAAAACCACGTAGCGGTGATTACACGGAACTGCGTAATTTGGTGCAAAATATTTTTGTCCTAGCAGGCGAACCGCAACAACCCACCCAACCCACAAGACTGGCCATATTGAATGGTACAGAAAAAGAGGGCTTGGCACGCGACACGGCCGGTTTGCTTTATTCCTTGAACTATCAAATTACCAGCACCGGCAATGCACCAGAACAAAATTATGAAAAAACTGTAGTCTATGATTTGACGGGTGGCACCAAAAAAGATGCCCTGCGTATTTTAAAGCAATCACTCAATGCTAACGTGGCAACCGAATTGCCCCCTGATTTAGAAAACAGTACCTCGACTAAAGACGTGGATTTTGTCATTATACTTGGTAAGACTGAAATAAAATAATATGATTCACAAAAAAGACAATCCACCCCTGGTAGCCATCGTCGGTCGCGTTAATGTTGGTAAATCAACTCTTTTTAACCGTTTAATTGAACAAAGAAAAGCACTGGTTTCGACTTTGCCCGGCACCACACGGGATTTAAATTATGGACTCTGTGAGTGGGACACCAGAAATTTTATTGCTGTTGACACGGGTGGACTAATGGAACAAAAACTCAACACTCAAAATGAAGTGGATGATATTGCGCGCCAAGTTGAAACTAAAGCTAGGGAAATTTTTCAAAAATGCGCCGCTATAATCTTTTTGGTTGATGCGCGCGATGGACTTTTGGCACCCGATCGTCAAATTGCGCAACTGGTGCGCCAAAGTAAAAAACCATTTGTTTTGGCAGCCAACAAGACCGATGCGGAAAAAGCTAAACAAAAAACAGCGGAATTTGAAAAATTAGGTTTAGGTAAAGCCATAAACATCGCGGCGGCCACTGGTTCTGGTGTGGGTGACCTGTTGGATAGGGTGTTAAAAGTTCTACCAAAAAAATCCGGCACCAAAAAAATCATACCAGAAAAAGAAATTAAAGTCGCCATTGTCGGCCAGCCCAACACCGGTAAATCTTCCCTTTTGAATCAACTGATGGGTGAAGAACGAGTCATTGTTTCAGCCTTACCACACACCACACGCGAACCGCAAGATACACAGCTGGAATTTGAAGGCCACAAAATCCGTTTAATTGACACAGCTGGCATTCGCCGTAAATCCAAAGTACCACCCAAGTCTTTGGAACGCATTGGCATTAGTATGAGTGTGGACACACTAAAAAAATCAGACATTGTCTTGTTGATGTTGGATCTGTCACGCAATTTAGCCAGCCAAGATGTTGAACTGGCACGTTTACTTTTAAACAGTAGCGTAAGTATTATTTTACTAGCCAATAAATATGATTTGCTGGAAAAAGATGCCACCACAGTTAAAAAACTGGCCGCTTATTTTGACAAAAATTTTCCTTTTATCGCTTGGGCACCAGTGCTTTATATTTCAGCGCAAAACGGACGCAACTGCCAAAAAATTCTGCCCCTTATTTTAGAGGTGATGATGGAACGCAAAAAGGTGGTAGGAAAAAAAGAACTCAATGAACTTTTACAACGCTTGTTTAAAAAAATGCCGCCACCCTTGCAGCCTAAAAAACGCGGTGGACAAATTAAATCACGGGCCTACATTAGCAAAATTATTCAAAAAGATTCCAACCCGCCGGTATTTGGCATTAAAGTCACCAATCCAATTAAAATTCCCGAACAATATCTTAATTTTTTGGAAAGACACCTAAGAGAGTATTACAAATTTTTAGGCACACCCATCAAGTTAGTGGTGGAAAGAGATGAAGAGTGATAAAATAAACTTAATATGTGGCTCATCGTTGGTTTGGGTAATCCAGGCACACAATACACAAAAACTAGACACAACGCCGGCTTTATGGCAGTGGATTTTTTATTAGAAAAAGAAATGGAATGGAAAAAAAGTACTAAAGGTGGTTTGCTGTATGCTAGGACTGAAATATCAGGACAGGAAGTGAAAATAATCAAACCACAAACTTATATGAACAATTCGGGCGAAGCGGTTTTGGCGTTGATAAAAAAATATAATATTGCGCCAGAAAATTTAATTGTAATTTACGATGAACTGGATTTGCCATTTGGAACAGTTAGAGCCAAATTGGGCGGCTCTTCGGCCGGTCACAACGGTATAAAATCTATTCTGGAAAAAGTTGGTATAGATAATTTTTGGCGTGTACGCATTGGCATTAGCAATAAAAAACGCGAACTAATACCGGCTGATAAATTTGTTTTAAGTAAATTTTCCAAAGAAGAACTAGAGTTGTTGCAAGAAAAAATTCTACCGAAAGTAAAAGAAGAGGTGATTAAAATTATAAAATAACTTTTTAATTATGGAACTCAAACAATTACAAAACAAATCATCAAAAGTATTCTTAAATAATCTAAAAAGAGACCATATCAAAATCAACGATGATTACTTGGTTTTAAAACTAACTGAAGAGCTGGGTGAGTTTGTGCAGTCTTATTTAATACACAAAAAAAGATGCCGCCCAGAAAAATACTTGTCTGCACATGATTCTCAAAAAACAATCTCTAAAGAATTAGCCGATGTATTGGGCATAATTTTTGTCATTGCCAAAATCTTGAAAATTGATGTGGAAGAAGCTTTGGTTAAAAAATGGATAACCAGAGAATGGATTAAAAAATAAGTAAAAATACAAAAAAACTCCAAAACTAAAAAACAAAAAACACTCTTTAATAAATTTAGAGTGTTTTTTTGATACTTCCACAAACTACCCTTGCCAAGCGCAAGAATAACGCAATAAATATTACGCACCCTTGACTTGTGACTACTCGATCTGGTAAGGAGGAATGCCTTCACTTTCGTCGCTTGGCGAAGGGAAATCTGGGGACGAAAATAATGCTTTAGGGAATAAAAAAGCCTCCCTTTTACTCTCCCCTATTTAAGATAATAAAAAATAAAACTATTAATATTAGTATAGCACAATTTTTACAACTTGTCAAAAATTTTTAGACAAATACTAAGGTCCTTGCTAAAATTAAAAGAGCGTTTTGAGAAAACGCTCTTCAAAATGGCGGCTCAGCTAGAAGGGGTGGATCTTCCACCATTTTAATATCAAAATCCCCTCGATCGCTATATATTGTGATCTCAGGAATTTCTCTATACCGATTGTGTCTGAACAAAAAGTTTCCCCAGGCCTGAGCATCTGATACAGCTCTGGTCGTGGCCAAAACCCTCCGACCTCCATGTAGGCGCAACGCATACTCGTGAGTTGTCTGCGCATAGCGTCTACGCCCTTTGTTTTTTTTCAATGGGCACCTCCTTGAGTTTTTTATTTTTCACAAGGTGCTCCCCCATGTAGAATCCCACCACATCTTGGGCAACGAGAAATTTTTCTTCCCCTTCTATCTAATTCTAATATATTAGCAGTATTGTCAGCAGTATTGTCAATGGAACTTGTTGGTTGTCCGTCTGCTGATTTTTCTTCCGGTGGACGCACGTCCTTAGTTGATTTAATAACATCTTCTTCTGTAAAATCTAAACAATACTGACCATCTTTGTCTATTATTTTTTCTCGCATATTTTTATGTCTTATAATGATAAAAAATATTACTTTGCTTTTTCTTGTGTGCCCAGTGTGGGTTCAGCCAGATTCAAGCGCATTCAAGAATATTTTAATACATTAGAACAAGCCTGGCAAGCCTCACTGGGAGAATTTTTGGCTGCTGGATTGGACGAAAAAACAGCCACTGATATTGCGACTGTAAGAAATAAAATTAATTTGGATCTTGAACTAGAAAAATTAGCCCAAGAAAAAATTAATTTATTAACCAAAGATGACCCAGATTATTCAAAACTTTTAAAAGAAATTTATGGTGCACCTTTTTTATTGTATGCCAAAGGTACTCTAAAAGATATCCGCGATGATTTTAGTGTGGCTGTAGTGGGCACGCGCAAGATTTCAGCCTATGGTAAACAGGTAACAGAAAAAATAACCAGGGATTTGGCACGTGCCAATCTGGCTATTATTTCTGGATTGTCGATTGGCATAGACACCCAAGCGCACGAAGCAGCTCTGGCTGAACATGGCCGTACCATTGCCGTGGTTGGCTCGGGACTGGATAAAAAAGTTTTTTATCCGCCATCTAATTTTTATCTGGCAGAAAAAATTGTGGCCGAAGGCGGATTAATTTTGTCCGAATATCCACCTTTAACCGGACCACAAAAATTTTTCTTTCCCCAAAGAAATAGAATTGTTTCTGGTCTGGCATTGGGTACTTTAGTAGTTGAGGCACCAATTACTTCCGGAGCTTTAATAACCGCAAAAATTGCTTTGGATCAAAACCGAGAAGTGTTTGCCGTACCGGGCAACATCTTGACAGAAAACGCGATTGGCCCTAATAATCTAATCAAGATGGGTGCTCGCGCAGTTTCGGAAGCTCAAGATATTTTACTGACTTTAAATTTATTTAATGATAAAATTGCTGGACTAGAAACAGCTAAAAAAATTAAACCAGCTAATGTGGAAGAAAAGTTGATTTTGGATTGTTTATCTTTTGAACCCTGCCACATTGATGATATAATTCGTGTAACAGGTCTGAATAGTGCAACCATTAACAGCACATTGACTTTAATGGAAATGACCGGCAAAGTAAAAAATTTGGGTGTCATGATGTATGTATTAGCTCAATAAAAATTGGAGTAAAGTAAATTAAAAATTTAAAATTAGAAATTATATAATATGTCTCACAAAAAAAAATTGGTCATTGTAGAATCACCCACCAAAGCCAAAACTATTGCGCGTTTTTTGGATAATAATTTTACAGTCATGTCATCCTATGGCCACATTCGTGATTTACCGGAAAAAAAACTGGGCGTAGATGTTGATAACAATTTTCAGCCCCAATACGTAATTCCAGAAAAAGCCAAAAAAAACGTAACTGATCTAAAAACGGCGGCTGCCAAATCCACCGCCGTTTATCTGGCAACCGACGAAGACCGTGAAGGAGAAGCCATTGCATGGCATTTAAAAACCATAATTGACAGCAAACTGCCCTATTTTAGAATTGCTTTTCATGAAATCACTGAAAAAGCAGTTAAGCAGGCCTTGGAAAATCCGCGCGAAATTGATCAAGACTTGGTAAACGCCCAACAGGCACGTCGAATTTTAGATCGCTTGGTGGGTTATAAACTATCGCCTTTTTTATGGAAAAAAGTGGCTAAAGGACTTTCAGCCGGCCGTGTACAATCCGTTGCTGTACGTTTGGTGGTAGAGCGCGAACGAGAAATAAAAGCTTTTACAAGTGAAGAATATTGGAGCGTGAGCGCTGAACTGACTAAAAAAGATACCCAGGAAACTTTGATAGCTAAATTACATAAAATTGATGCCCGTGTTATTGATAAACTTTTTATAAAAAATAAAGAACAAGCGGAAAAATTAATCAAAGACTTGCAAACTGGTACTTATATTATTGAAAGTTTGGAAAAAAAAGAAACCAAAAAAAGTCCTAATGCGCCTTTTACCACATCAACCATGCAACAAGAGGCCTCACGTAAATACGGTTTTTCAGCCAAAGAAACCATGACTTTGGCACAACAACTTTATGAAGGTGTGGATTTGGGACCACAAGGCCACACGGGTTTAATTACCTATATGCGTACCGACGCAGTAAATCTGTCACAAGATTTTTTAGCTGACGCTCACTCTTTTATAAAACAAAATTATGGTGCTCAATATCTGCCTAAAATAGCCACCGTTTATAAAACTAAATCTAAATTGGCTCAAGAAGCTCACGAAGCCATTCGTCCGGCCATAGTGACCTTAAAACCATTGGACGTAAAAACTTTTTTGGCACCCAAACAATTTAAACTTTATGATTTGATTTGGAAAAGGGCTGTTGCCTGTCAAATGACCCCAGCACTTTTCGCCCATCAAACCGCTGACATAAAAAATAAACAGTATATTTTGCGCGCTACTGGCAGTAGTGTTATTTTTGACGGTTACTTAAAAATTTATCCAGATTACAACGAAGAAAATAATTTACCCAAACTAGAAGCAGGTGAGAAATTGAGTGCAAAAAAAATATTACCAGAACAGCATTTTACCGAACCACCAGCACGCTACAACGATGCATCGTTGGTAAAAAAAATGGAAGAGCTGGGCATTGGCCGGCCATCAACTTATGCGCCGACCATTTCCACCATCATTACCCGCGGTTATGTGCAACGTGAAGATAAAAAATTTGTGCCACAGGAAATTGCTTTTTTGGTAACTGATTTATTAGTGCAACACTTTCCACAAATTACCGATTATAATTTTACCGCCAAAATGGAAGACGAATTGGATGATATCGCCACTGGCCAACTAGCTTGGCAACCAGTTTTAAAACAATTTTATGAACCCTTTGCTAAAAATTTAAAAAATAAAGAAAAAGAAATCAATAAATCAGACATAGTTAACGAAAAAAGTGATGAGAAGTGTGAAAAATGCGGAGCGCCTATGTTAATAAAAATTGGGCGCTATGGCAAATTTCTGGCCTGTTCAGCTTTTCCAAAGTGTCGCTTTATAAAAAATATTCCCAAACAACAAACCGCTGAACAAATGGCAAATGAAGCTGAGGAAAACAAAAAACTTAAAGCCGAAGGTGGTGAAAAATGTCCACAGTGTGGCAAAGAATTAGTCATAAAACAAAGTCGCTATGGCAAATTTCTGGCCTGTTCCGGTTATCCAGACTGCAAATTCATTCAAAATAATTTTTCTACCGGTGTCAGTTGTCCTAAATGTAAACATGGTAAAATTATGATGCGTAAAACCAAATCCAAAAGAATTTTTTATGGCTGCTCATCTTATCCAAATTGTGACTTTGCACTCTGGAATAAACCAACTGGTGATAAATGTCCGAAATGCGAATCTCTTTTGGTTGACACTGGAAAAAGTATAAAATGTTCAAACAAAGAATGCAACCATGCTAAGTGATTTTTAATTTATAATTTCTTAACATTGAAAATTTATCCCCATGACCATACATAATATTATTGATGTTATTCACAAAAATCACCCCGAGGCCGACACCTCCCTTTTAGAACTGGCTTACGAATATGCTGAAAATGCACACGCCGGACAAAAAAGAATGAATGGCACTGACTATATCGCGCATCCGTTGGCTACTACCATGCGCTTGGCACAGATGAATTTTGATATGCCAACAATTATCGCCGGCATTTTGCATGATATACCCGAGGATACCAGCCGTACTTTGGAAGATATTGAAAAAAATTTTGGTGAAGAAATTGCCATGTTGGTCAGTGGCATCACCAAATTGGGAAAAATAAAATATCGCGGCTTAACACGCTATGCAGAAAATTTACGTAAAATGTTTGTGGCCATGGCTGAAGATATTCGAGTAGTGTTTATCAAATTTGCTGATCGCTTGGACAACCTCAAATCATTAAATTTTTTGCCACCAGTTAAACAACAAAGAATCGCCCGTGAAACTTTGGAAATCTATGCCCCGATTGCTAATCGTTTGGGTATGGGCGAACTAAAGGGTGAATTGGAAGATTTATCCTTCCCTTTTGTCTATCCAGAAGAATATACATGGGTCAAAGAAGTGGCCGAAAAAAAATACGAAGAACGTAAAAAATATACTCAACAAATAATACGCCAAGTGGAAAAAGAACTTAAAGAAAATTCAACTGTCAAAGTTGAAAAAATCGAAGGCCGCGCCAAGCATTATTATTCACTCTATCAAAAATTAATGGTGAAAGACCGCGACATTGATAAAATTTATGATTTGGTAGCGGCTAGAATAATCGTCCAAAACATTGATGATTGTTATCATACACTGGGACACATCCATAAACTCTGGACACCAGTACCGGGGCGTATCAAAGATTATATTGCTCAACCCAAACCCAATGGCTACCAATCATTGCATACCACTGTCTATGGAGATGACGGCAGGATAGTGGAATTTCAAATTCGTACCCTCAAAATGCACGAGGAAGCCGAATATGGTATTGCGGCTCACTGGTCTTTTAAAGAAAGCTCTAACACTAAAGCTCGCATTCCAGTGCCACAAGAAAAGTTAAAATGGATCAAAGAGCTTTTGGAAGAACAAAAAAAAATAACCTCACCTAAACGTTATTTAAAATCTCTGAAACTGGATTTTTTTAAAAATCGTATTTTTGTTTTTACGCCCAAAGGCGACGTGGTTGATCTGCCAGAAAACGCCACACCGGTTGATTTTGCTTATTATATTCACACCAATCTTGGTCATAAGTGTGCTGGTGCAAAAATTAACGACACAATTGCAACGTTGAGTACGGCTTTAAAAAACGGCGACGTGGTGGAAATAGTTGTTGATAAAAATAAACCAGGTCCTTCAGAGGGTTGGCTATCCTTTGTGCAAACTTATCAAGCCAAACACAGAATTAAAGAATATTTCAACAAACAACGCAAGTTGAATATTTTTCGCTTTTTTAGTAAATAAAAATTTTCTTAACCGATTTTTGTTAACAACGCCTCTAATTCTTCAGTTGAATAAAATTCTATTTCCACCACACCGCCCTGGCTACCACGTGGCCGTAAACGAACACGAGTGCCCAAACTTTCTTCCAATTGCCTTTCCGTTGTTTTAAATAACGGATTTTTTTGCACCGCACGAGAGACGGTATTTTTATTTTTAAACTTATCAACTTCTCTTTTGGTTTCCCAAACTGTCTGACCAGTATTGATGGTTTTATTATAAATCTGTGCTTGTTTTTCTGGCTCTTTTACTTCCAACATTAATTTGGCTTGACTCAAAGAAATTTTATTATCAGCCAGGCCCTTTTGAACATCGACAGGTAAAGACAATAAACGGATAAAATTACTAAAAGTTGGGCGTGAAACAGCCAGGCGCTGGGCAGCTTCTTCGTGTGTTAAGTTAAATTCATCAATCATTTTACGATAGGCCTCAGCTTTTTCAATCGGATTTAAATCAGCCCGTTGAATGTTTTCAATTAAAGACAATTCCAATTTCTCCAAATCTTTAGCCGCCCGCACAATAACTGGCACAGCGGTTAAACCAATTTGTTGCGCTGCGCGTAGACGACGTTCACCGGCCACTAATTCATAACCACCACCCAAAATTTGTGTCACCAAGAGTGGCTGTAAAATTCCATGGCGCTGAATTGAAGCCGCTAAGTCATTTAAATTATTAGTCTTAAATTCTTTACGTGGCTGATGCGGATTAATTCTAATTTTATCTGGACTAACAAAAATAATTTGATTAGAAAATTTGCTACTTTTTTTGGGAAAATATGGCGTCTGCAAATTACTAGGTATATTATTGCCGGTTGAAGGTCTGCCGGAAATAAGCGAGGAAAGACCACGACCGAGTACTTGATTATTATTATTATCCATAAAAAATTTAATTTAAAAATCCTAATATCAAATGACAAATCGATGACAAATGACTAAATATAAAAAATTCGGTTTTTAACATTGATTTGATATTTGTAATTTGACATTTGTAATTTATCTAAAGTCTATTTCTCGCGCCAATCTTTGATACGCTCGGGCCCCAACACTGGCTGCATCATAATGCCAAATGGATTTACCAAATGATGGCGCTTCAGCTAATTTGGCATTACGAGGAATAACAGTACGAAAAATTTTATGTGGAAAATAACGGTACAACTCATCAAAAATATCGCGCGTTAATTTGTTGCGTTCGTCATACATGGTCATCATGGCACCCAAAATATTGATATCAGCTTTAATGTGTTCCTTAATTAGACCAATAGTATTTAAAAGTTGTCCCAAACCCTCTAAAGCAAAATATTCGCACTGCACCGGAATTAAAACTTCTGAGGCCGCCACCAAACCATTAATGGTTAGCAGGCCCAGTGAGGGTGGCGAATCAATAATAATATAATCAAAATCCGGTTTAATATTTAAAATTTCATTGTGGAGACGAAATTCACGTTCCGGATGACCAACCAGTTCAATATTGGCACCAGCCAAATTTTGGCTGGACGGCACAACATATAAATTCTCAATCGGTCCGGGACTGGCCACATCACGCAAAGAATTGGGTCCCAATAAAACCTCATACAGTCCCATGGGTATGGTGTTATAATCGATACCCAACCCCGAAGTGGCGTTGGCCTGCGGATCTAAATCGATTAATAAAACGCGCCGACCCAGTTTTGCCAGATAGACGGATAAATTAATGGCAGTGGTGGTTTTACCCACGCCACCCTTTTGATTGACAATAGAAATTACGCGTGCCATAAAAAACCGCTTATTATCTTTTATTATAACAAAAAAGATGAAAAATGAAAAACAAAAAAGCAACTTAAAAAACGCTCCGGTCATTTGACTGACTAATCAAAAATATTATTGCCAGCCAGATAACCAGTACTCCAACAAATTTGTAAATTAAAACCACCAGTGGGACCATCCAAATCTAAAATTTCTCCAGCCAGATAAAGATTATCGATAATTTTTGAGCGCATGGTCTGTGGGTCAATCTCTTTTAAATCCACACCACCGGCCGTAATGATGGCTGTTTCAAAGCCAGCTGTTTTTTTAACTTGCAAAGTGAAATTTTTTAAAAGCCCGAGTAGTTTTTGGCGTTCTGCTTTAGTAATGATATTGACTTTTTTTTCAGGATCAATAGCAGATAGCTTAATAATAACTGGAATCATTTTTTGTGGTAACAAAGCAACTAGTGCGTTTTTAAAAAGCTTATTTTTAAAACTTAAAAAGTCTTCTTGAATTCTTTGGTCAAGCGTTTTTTCATCCAAAGCTGGTTTAAAATCTATTTTTAAAACCACTTCCCCACTAATTAGGAGTTCATTAATTTTTTTACTCATATCCAAAATTATCGGTCCGCTTAAACCGTATCTGGTAAAAATGGCTTCACCAAAACGACTATCTATTTTTTTATTATTTTGATAAATACTTATAGCCACATTTTTTAAACTTAAACCTTCCAATTCATTTATCCAAGATTCTTGCAGCACAATGGGCACCAGGGCCGGCCGCGGTTCGATAATGTGATGCCCCATTTTTTTCAGCCACTCAAAACCAGTGCCGGTGGAACCGGTACCAGGATAAGACTTGCCACCGGTAGATATTAAATAGTTTTTGGCTATTAATTCTTGGCCACCAGTCAAAATTATTTTTTCAACTTCACTATCTTGAGAATTTAAAATGATTTTTTCCACTTCTGCATTTAACTTGATTGCCACTTGATTCTTTTTTAAGTATTTAATTAAAGCCGCCAGCACTGCATCAGCACGGTCAGAAACCGGGAAGATTCTTTGGCCTCTTTCAATTTTGGTTGCCACACCCAAATTATTAAAAAAATTTACGGTTTCTTTGGGGCTAAATTTATTTAAAGCAGCATACAAAAACTTGCCGTTCTTTCCATATTGACTAATAAATTTTTTAAGTTCTGGTTCGGCGTTGGTAAGATTACAACGACCCTTACCGGTAATTAAAAGTTTAATTCCCAATTGATTATTTTTTTCCAATAATAAAACACGAGCGCCATTTTCAGCCGCCCTGCCTGCAGCCAGCATACCGGCTGGTCCACCCCCAATTACAATTAAGTCGTAAGACATAATTTTGACAACCAATAAACTGATAAAATCAATGGACTATAATTAATTTATTTTCTTCTTTGCCACACCACCATTAACAACAATAAAAATAGACAACCTAAAAAATCAAAAAGTAAATCGCCAAGTGTGTCTAATAAACCCAACTGCATAACTGGAAAATTATAATTTTTTACTAAAACACGATCCCAAATAAATTCAAAAACTTCCCACAACATCCCCACAGTAAAGACGAAAAAAATAATACATACTTTGGTATATTGTATTTTAAACTTTTTAAAAAATTCAATTCCAATTAGCCCTGCAGTCAAGCCGCCTATAAGGTGTAAAATTTTGTCATAAAAAATTGTGGAATAATACAAATCCTGCATACCAAAAATATGCAAAATGAATAAAATGAAAATTAATATTAAAATTACCATATATCAACATAATAACATAAAAAAATAAAAAATAAAAAACCGCTTGGCCAACCAGTTGGTTGAATCAAGCGGTGAACTTGGGGAGCCAAGGAAATAAAAAAGGGACTGCTTTTTTATATTCCTGAAATGCTTCCCCAAAGTGGGAAGCTATCATCTTCTCCTCTCTTTTGGCTTCCCATATAATTAATAAAAATAACGGGATTACCAAAAAAACGAAAAAACTTTTTATGATTATTTCAAATCCTAAAAAAAGAAACAAGGTACCCAAATAAATGGGGTTCCTGGAAATTTTAAACGGCCCGGTTGTAATCAGTTGGTGATCCTTTTTTAGACCACCAGTCCCGGCTGTGTCCCAATTGTTACCAAGATAAAAGCGGGACCAAGTTGAAAAAAACAACCCCGCCAAAAAAAACATTATCCCCACCCAACTTAAAACGTCAGGTGAAGAAAATCTATACTTATACAACTGGAGACTCAAAAAACAAAGCCCCCCAATATCCACTGCCAAAAAAAATAAACGGTGGTGAATATTGTTCAAATCCTTTATTTTAAGAATTTTTCTGTTTTTAAAGAACAGAAAAACTCTTACTCCAAAAAAGGAGCAAATCCCCAACCATAGACATATTTCCATGGCAGCCCCCTTTTGTTTTTTAATCTTATAATATAAAAATAAGCCATTTAAAACAAAAAGTCAAGTTATTGCTTTTATGTTTATCAAAATTATAAAAAATAAAATTCTTTATTAAAATTATCTTATATCATATCATTCTATAAACTACCTGTAAAATATCATATTTTTTCTATTTACTCCTTTTAAAAAGATGTACAACCAGAGAGATATTTATAACAACAGAAACCAAAATACCTAACAACAAACCATTTCTAGTCACAGTCGCGCCACCAGAAAGGAGTTTTAGGTGTGGAAAAAAGTTTCCAACCAGGGAGCTTGTGGAGGATAAAAGCTAAAAAAAGAGCTGTCCGGCAGCCAAACGCGGGCTTGATTTATTTTTAAAATATCAATCCACAACCAGTAGCCAAGACTTTCTAACCCAAAAAATCCCCAAACCACCAAAAACAACCAATAGATCCTAGAAAGTTTAAATGATTTTCTGAACAAAAGACCGCTGATTAAAAAAATTAAAAAGATAAAGGCAGGATAGACCAAGTTGGCGTCCTTAAAATACCACGGCAAATTTTCCCAGCCATAGTCAGCCATGAGATTGCCCTTAAGCAATGCGTCAACCAAACCAACAAATAAAATATTTACTAGTGACAGAAAAAATATTTTCATAAACTATCTTTATTCTTCCATTTTTAGCAGCTTTAGTCAAACTAAACAATAAGCTATCTACTTCCGATTTTTTAATATAAATATTACGGGGTTAGATTTATTTATTAATTTAAAAAACTCCCTTCAAACGAATTGAAAAGAGTTTTTTACGAAAGTACAATAGAATCTACACCAGTTAATAATGATTATTAGGAAAATCTACAAATTTAATAACTCTTATCTGTTTTTTTTAACTAATAATTAATCAATGACCTCAAAATCATAACTGAATATCGAATTATCTGCGGCTTTTAATTCTTTTTTATTAGAATTAATAATAAAACTTTCGCCGCTATAAGGGTCGATCGGTAATTCATCAATATATTTAGGCACCAGATTCTGCAGATTACTGGGATAAGAATTATTTTCTAAATAGTATTTTTTGATCGCGAATAATATGTCCGTGGTATTTATCATCAGATCGCCAGCACATTTTTTGATGTGAACGTTTTCCAGAGCGACATCACCCAAACTGATCAATATCTTACCTAAGGCATTTTCTGTAAAATATAATTTCCAAGAGAATGTTGGTTTATATTCTAATTTAGGCATTGTTTTATCATCACACATTCTTTCAAATCTGGCAATTTGTTGACGCTTATGATCGATCATTATTTGCAGGGTTTGATAGGGCTTATAATAGAAATTGGTTACCGGAAATATAAGCGCTTCTGATTTTAAAAATGATTTTATATCGGTTGGTGTTAAATTCAAGATGATATTTTTTTGCACCATATATTCGCCCTTGAAAGGATCACTATTATTTGCCATCTGGTACTTTAATATTTCATTCTGATAGTGAGTCAAGATATCCGGACCAGCAATTGAGCGTCTAATCAAAACTTGCATGGTTTCTAATCCGGTTTTTTTCATGCTAATACCGACCAAGTAAGCTATCAGAGGAACATTTTTTGATTCTTCAATTTTGTGGCCGATAATTACTGATTTCATGGCTTCTTCAAATGCTAGCTCATCATTACCCTGACGCATCAAATAAATAGCTTTAATGGCACTAATTCTGGAAATTTGCCGCCAACCATTTAGGCCTATGACTGGCATATTCAAATTAATATTTTTTGGATCAGCAGTCAGATCATATTGAAACTGATCTTTTTTAGCAGCCATATTATATGTTTCTAGCACCTCTGTGTTTTTTTCAATTAGTTCTGATATTAAATTACGATTCCAGTTATAACTTTCTAAATATTGTGTCGTTATTTCATTCTCTTTTATACCGTCCGGAATGTTAATTTTTATCTCAGGCTGTGTTACGGTGTCTTCATTTGACACACTGCTTAATTTCAAAAGATCGAAATAACTATTTTGCTCTCTTGGCACACTGGCCATGGAAAGTAATAAATCCTGATCATTAGGCAGAGAACTATCTTGGCCACAAAATAAATTTAAAAAGTAAGTAATAGAACCAAGTAACATAATTAATATAATTAAAACCACAACTATCCAGATAACAACCTGTAGCCACTTTCTTTTTTTCTTTGGTTCAATTGATGATTCATTCATATAAATATCTTACATTTAATTATATTTTTATTCCAGAATTAGAGTTGGGGAAATAGATAAGGAATTAAAAATTATAAGAGTGCAATATAATTTATACAAATTAATAATTACTATTCAATTCCGCTCCGCCTCCAATGCTCGGTATATTACATTAACCTCAGGTATTTTTGCGACTTCTATCATAGAATAAACTGGAATTTTTGCAAAAATCATGCCATAATTTTCCATAAATCTTATAATTTCTACTCCATCAATTTTTTCTAATACATCTTTCAAAGAGCCCTCTTCCATCTTCTTTGTAAGTTGTATGATAAAAGTAATTTTACTTTTATCCATTCCTTCTTTGTTAAGTTTACCAGCACTATATTCACGCACCGCTAAAAACATATGCCAATCTAGTTTCTTTTCATATTCATTCATACTTGATTTCAAAATCTGAAGATCCCTTAGTTGACTCTCATTTATCTTGTGTCGATAAATACTAATAGCTACTATGGATAAACCCGATAGTAGCAAAATTAAAATAAAAATTGAAATAATAATGTTAGGTTTTCTTTTTATCATATTTATATATTATTATACCATTTTGATTAATTATCTGTAAACATAAACCCATAGCGATTAGCTTTGGCGGTTTAATATAAAAAAAACTCCCTTCAAATTTATTGAAAGGAATTTTTTGCACGAGAGTGGACGGTGTTGAAAATAGGATTAAGGAGTTTGGTGATTATAATTACCGATGGAAATAATACTTATTTAAAATAATTTACTTTTAAATTGGGGTTACATGTCACCTACCACAATAACTTTTCAAAATAGGATTACCTATTGTAGAACAGTTTGTCTTGTCTTTAGTGTCTTGCCATTTTATATATTTACACACATCTTGCTTTGAAGGTAACCCATATCGAGGATCAGCCTTAAGTTTTTTTTCAACTTCTAATCTAATATCATAAAAACGGCGGCCAATAATTTTTATATGTTCAAGGTTATCACAATCATAATCAAAATATCTTTCCTTCATTCCACTCAAATCATAATCAGTATGGTCCTGTGCATTTTTAAGCACATAACCATAAAGCTGACAACCTACCTCAGGATTATTTAATGTTAATTTATACCAATACTTTCTATGTTTGTAAATAATATCAAAATCCTGACGACCATTATCTTTATTTTTATATTTTATATCATTAAAAAGAGAACAAGATGCGTAACTTGTTTCTAAATTTGGATATTTACCTATTAAACCAGGACCATTCAATTCTGTCACATTGAAACCGTCATAAACAACATGAAAAGAGGTACACCAGTCAATACAAGTATCTTCATTTGTAAGATACATAAATGGTCTACCATTAAAAAAAATTTTACTTTGAACACCGTCACCTTTATATTTTTCAGGTAATCCAAAATATACCACTGCAAAAAACGCAATTATAATAGTTAACAAAAAAATAATTATTATTTTCTTTTTGGTCATAAAATATTTTGTTAATTTTCTAATTTAATAATAACATATTCATAACCAAAAAACCACCTATTTAAAGATGGTTTTTTAATAAAAAAACTCCCTTCAAATTAATTGAAAGGAATTTTTTGCGGGGGTGGAAAATAATGTTTCCCCTGGGCAAGGCGATGCTAAAGTATAACGCCTTGCCCTTCAAATACCAACGTGGCACAAGTAGTTGTGCCACTCCCTCCATCAAAATAAAAAACTCCAGACAAGCTGAAGTCTTTTATTTTGCGGGGGTGGGATTTGAACCCACGACCTACGGGTTATGGGCCCGTCGAGCTGCCAGACTGCTCTACCCCGCGATAATGATTTTATTGAGTTGATTTATATTTTTTAGTGATTTTAAATATTTCTCATATTTCACAGCTTCTGATCTATTCAAAAAAACTTTCTTATAAACCAACTTCCACGGCCTATAAGCTTTAGTTGATAATACCTGCCCAGTGTTATAGCGTTTAAGACGATCGTTAAGATTATTAGTTTGACCAATATAATAATGTCCTGATAATAAACTCTGTAAGATATAGACGTAATACATATTTTTAAACCACGACCTTCCCGATATGAATCGGGACGAGCTGCCAGACTGCTCTACCCCGCGATAGATAAATTTGAATAAATAAATTAGAAATTAGAAAAAAATTTTACTTAGCGGCAAGTTTTCTCATTATAGAACTCATAATTTTCATGAGCTCCGTTGCTTCTTGTATTAAAATTTTTCTTTCTTCTTCTAATTCTACACTATTATTTAAATAAATCAAGCGCAACCAATATATACTTTCCTCGGATTCTTTTCGGCAAATTTTTATTCTTAATAAACAATCCTTTTGACTTAAATGATTATTAGCTTCAATATAATTAGCTCCGACAGAACCAGAAGACCTTATTAATTGTTTACCATCCTCAATATTGGCAATAGTTCTTGGAATTTTTTTAATAAAAATTCTTACATTTTTGGCAAAAAAATATGTCCTTTCCTTGAGATCATATTTATCTTCGTTTGTAGACATAGCGATCTATCTTTGTTTCTGATTTCTATTTTTAAATTTCTAACTTCAATTTATGGCTGGGGAGAGGCTTGAACTCTCGACCTTAGCGTTATGAGTGCTACGCTCTAACCAGCTGAGCTACCCAGCCAAATTGCCGAAGGAGAGAATCGAACTCTCATGAGATAAATCCCACACGATTTTGAGTCGTGCGCGTCTACCAATTCCGCCACTTCGGCATAAAGATTGTTAAATCTTTGTTATTGTAAATTATTTTTCGCTTTTCGTCAATTATTTTTTTTGCTATAATTAACCTATTAATAAATTAAAATTATTTTATGTTTTTGACTGTCCATGCCGCGGCGGGATTTTTAATCGGCAAATATATTCATTCCAATTTGTGGGCTTTTGTAATCGGTTTTGTTTCTCACTTGTTAATGGATATGCCGGTGCATGATTCATTAGAAATAAAAAAAGCAAAAGCCAATAAAACAAAAAAAGAAAATAATATTATAATGCTGAGAATTGTGTTTTTTATTGAGCTGCCTTTAATTATTCTAACTGCTGTTTTTGTTAAGCTCTTTGGCACCACACAAATAAGTGGCTCATATTTAGCTGGTTTTTTGGGTGCAGTGATAATGGATTTTCTGTGGGGTTTTAGTGATGTACTACCACAAGTTAAAATTTTTAAGATTTTTAAAAAAATTAACAACTGGACACATACTCGTTTTACAAAAGATACTCATATTGTCTGGCAAAAATGGTTACCACGTCAATTGATTGTATGGTTAATTTTACTTTTATTTTTAATTATTTAATATTAAAAAATAAAACATAAAATCCCCTTTTAAGTTAAAGGGGATTTTATTTTGCTATCGTGTAAACTCTTGATTTACAAATTACTGGGCGGCTGGTTTTTCAGCTTGAGCTTTTACATAGTCTTCAATTGATTTAACAACGGCTGAATCGGCAGCCAAATCTTCATAAAACATAATGTGATCTTTGTTGATAAACATCTTATCTATTGGTTTGTGCAGTTCTGTACCAAACTTAACCATGATAAGTTGATCCTGTGTTTGCTGGGCATCTTGTACGCCAGCTTGATTGGTAGCGGCTTGTGCTGGCTGAATGGGTACTTTCTGAACTTGTAAATAATAAATATCAGACAGCTCGGGATAAGCCAGACCAACACCTTTTAGATGACCAAAATAAACCTGACCGTTGGTTAAGAAAACAGCTTTCCAGCTGTCGGAATCAAAATTAGCAGCTACTTCATTGTTGGTTTTACCATTCAATAAATTTACCTTACCGGCTGAATCAAGATAAAACAAAACAGCCGCAGCAATAATAATGATAACTAAAACAGCTATCATCCACCCGCTTCCATGGTTAGATTTATTTTTTTTAAAAGCAGGTTTTTCTAATATGGGCTCATTTGACTCAGGCGCCAAATCAGCCATACCGGCGTAACGCATTTCTGGGTTGTTCATATATGGCTTTCTTTCTTGTAATCCCACTTATTTTTTGAGTGTGGATTACTTTAATAATTAATTATATTATAACATTTTTGTAAACAAACAACAAATTAAAAAAATAGATTATTTAACTACATAAACTACCTAAATCTCACATTCGGCACCACGCTCGTCCCGTTAACAGTAAATGTTCCTG
>ENA-UOWO01000132-UOWO01000132.1-activated-sludge-metagenome-genome-assembly--contig:-NODE-132-length-101360-cov-12.149756_pt1 | contig 101360 bp, 80 predicted proteins | sample MGYA00238148_ERZ761564 | MGnify/ENA primary metagenome ERZ761564 (study PRJEB28885, sample SAMN05720194) | activated sludge metagenome | isolation source: Anaerobic digester | place: USA... | reverse complement strand
CTGGTCTTGATTGTCAATGCGGCCAATTTGGGCGTAGTGGCGCTGATCGGAGCCGACTATTTGAGCGATTTGTTGTTCGGCCATCCTTCGGGCATCTTGTTCAATACCTCGATGGCCACGATAGCGGTGGCCTTGTTTTACGGAGTGAATTTATTGGGCTTAAAAACCAGCGCCCAAACCCAAAATTTCATGACCGTATTAAAAGTAGGCTTGATCCTCATCCTGATTTCCACCCTTTTTGCTGGCGTGGTGGTTGAGCCACATGGGTATGAAGACCAGCCGCTACAAACGTTTACGGGCAACAATACCGTGATGTTGCTGTTGCTCAGTCTCATTGCCGTTTCTTTTACGTACGGCGGGTATCAACAAACCTTGAATTTTGGTGCCGAAGCCAAACCCGGTCCCGCTTTACACAAAGGCATCATCGCAGGCACTTTGCTGGCAATTTTTTTGTATTTGGCCATCAATTACGCTTATGTGCAGGTGATTGGTTTTGAAAAAATGCGCAATGCCACGGCGATTGGGTCTTTGTTGTTCGAAGCCTGGTTTGGCAAAACGGGGGGCAAAATTTTTGATTTGGCCATGTTTTTATCGGTACTCACCTATGTCAACATCATCCTCATGAGCAACCCCCGGGTGATGTGCGCGATGAGTGAAGATGGGGTGTTGCCCAAAATATTCAGTCGGCGGCATCCCCGCACCGGAGCTTTGGTGCCCGGACTAACCGTTTATGCCATTCTCACCATCATCATTACGCTGATTGGCAAGCAGATTGATCAGATTCTGAGTTTCACCATGTTTTTGGACAGCATTGGCATGTGTACCTCGGCTGCGACCTTGTTCATTTTGCGCAGCAGGGGAGAGGGCGATGCCCGGGTCACGGGCAATCTGGCCAAATTCACGCCTTATCTGGCCGCTTTTTTTGTGCTGAGTTACGCAATGGTGGCGGTGGCCGTAGTGATTCAGAAGCCGGGTGCGGCGGGGATTGGAATGGGGCTGTTGCTTGGGCTGGGGGTTTTGTATTTTGCGGTGGTGCGGCGACCAGGTAAGGTGTAGGCCCACGTGTAGCCCACGAATAAATTCGTGGGCTAGGGCGATAGGGTGGCCTCCCACGACTGAAGCCGTGGGTTGGCGGAGGGAATAGATTAAGGAAATCAATTTTACTACTTGTCGTGGATCCGGGTGCTGCCGACAACACACCCTAACCCACACCCACACACAAACCCATTCTTATGGATCTTTCTTTTATCCTCAATGAACTTGGCGAAAACCGCTCCGATTATTTTAACGCCATTGCGCCGCCGATCATCCAGACCAGCAATTTTCAGGTGCGGAAGGTGGATGAATTGCGGGATTTATTTGCGGACGAATCAAGTGGTTATCTGTACAGCCGGGGCATCAATCCGACGGTAGATATTTTGAGGGAAAAACTGGCCGCACTCGATCGGGCGGAAGATGCCCTGGTGTTCAACAGTGGGGCTGCGGCCATTTTTGCGGCGGTGTTGGCCAATGTCCAGGCTGATGAGCACATTGTGAGCGTACAAAAGCCTTATACCTGGGCGCAACGCATGTTTGACAACATTTTGCCCCGCTTTAATGTGGATACGACCTATGTGGATGGCACCTTGGTTGAGAATTTTGCCGAAGCCATTCGCCCCAATACGCGTATCATCTACCTCGAAAGCCCCAACAGCTGGAGTTATGCGCTGCAAGACCTGCGGGCAGTGTCCGAGTTGGCCCGCGATCACGGCATCATCACCATTTGTGACAACAGTTATTGTACGCCGATCTACCAGCGTCCGATTGAGATGGGGATTGATTTGGCTTTGCAGAGCGCTACCAAATACATTGGAGGACATAGCGACACGGTAGCCGGGGTGCTGAGTGGAAGTAGCGCCATGATCAAAAAGATTTTTGACAGCGAGTATTTGAACATCGGTAGCGGCATTCAGCCCTTCAATGCCTGGCTGCTCATTCGGGGGCTGCGTACCCTTTCAGCACGGCTGGATCGAATTTCTGCAACTACGCCTAAAATCGTAGCCTATTTGAAAGAGCACCACCAAGTAGAAAAGGTGTTGTTCCCCTTTGACGTCACTTTCCCGCAATACGAGCTGGCACTTGAGCAGATGAGTGGGGCTTGCGGCTTACTTAGTTTTTACCTGTACGCCGATACCCGCCAGGAAATCGTGCGCTTTTGTGAAGGCTTGCACCACATCATGATGGCCGTGAGTTGGGGTGGACATGAAAGCCTGATCTTGCCTGGGTGTGCGAGCTTGGAAGATGATGAATTTAACCCCGACAATCCGGCTCACCGCGTGCTGCGTTTGTACGTAGGGCTGGAAGACGCTGATTACCTCATTCGCGACCTGGAGCGGGGATTCGAAAGCATGTAGGAAAAGCCTCAAAATGTGCCATTTATTTCTTCATCGTTCCTAAGGCAAAGAAAACTTGTTAAAAGGACAATTATTTTTTTTGTTTTTTTATTTCTGAGGGAGTAACTTTTGCCAGAACCCTGCGTATAAAGACCTGATAGCAAGTGGTTTCCATCTTTAGAGACAATACAAAAAGTTTTATTCCTTGTCAATGAGACTTTTATCTGTTTGAGGAAGTAAATATCAGTTGCATCTTATGAAATATTCCCCTAATTTTCGTTCGCTTTTTGATCACTAAGGAGCGTGTTACAAATTGGTTTTCCCCCTCGTGGATACTTATTTTAAGCACAAACCACAATCGAAGTTATGCTGAAATTACCTTCTGATCCGCGCAACGTCGCTAAAATTGAGTCCTTTCTGGACAAGATGGTAAACAAGTACAAAATCAGCCCCGATCTTTACGGAAACATTCTCATAAGCCTTACCGAAGCGGTGAATAATGCAATTATTCACGGCAACCAGCAGGATGCGTCCAAACATGTGCAAATTCAAATGCACAAGTCCGCAGATTGTATTGCGGTTCGGGTTTCTGATGAGGGTCGTGGTTTTGATTACCGGAGTTTACCGGATCCAACTCAACCTGAAAATCGCTGTAAATGCGGTGGCCGGGGAGTTTTTATGATGCAACAGTTTTCGGACGGCATCCGTTATTGCGACAATGGCAGAACCGTAGAAATGCAGTTTCGCCTCAGTTGTGGTACCAATCGGTAATTTTTTCACCAAACACTTATGGATGATTTTGAACTCTACGATGATTTGATTGAAGACGATGGCCCTAGTGACCCAATTTCTTTTTTTGCAGAAGAAATTGACTTTGAACCTGCCAATCCCGCACTGCTGCGGAGATGGATTGAGGAGATTGTAGCGCGTGAAAAAAGAGAGCTCATTTTTGTCAATTACGTTTTTTGCGACGATCCCTATTTACTGAAACTCAATCAGGAATACCTCCAACACGATACGCTCACCGATATCATTACTTTTCCCTATCACGATCCGCCTATTGTGGAAGGCGATGTGTTCATCAGTATCGATCGCATCCACGACAATGCCCACCAGTTCGGCGTAACTTTTGAACAGGAATTGCACCGCGTGATGATTCACGGGGTCTTGCACTTGTGCGGTTACCCAGACAAGGCTCCAGAGCAGAAGGCGAGGATGACGGAGAAAGAGGATGAGGCACTACAGCTATTGAGATTAATCAATCAATAACGCTTATTAAAATAAAGATAAATTTTTCATTTGGGCAATGCCACATGCTGCGTAGCCAATACCTCCACCTCATCAATCCGATCCAACTGCAGCACCGTATGCCCACCTTCTTCGTAGTACATCGGCTTAAATTTTCCGTTGCAAATCAAATCCTTGTACGTATATGAGCTTTTGCTGTGCACATTCTGTGCAAAGGTTTCATCATAGCCACTGATGAGGATGACAAATTCAGGTTGCATTTTTTCGAGCGCTTCATTTGTCTTACCGTACAGTGGACTATTTTCATCGATGGGGTGAACAATCGTCCAGTTGAGCGGAAATAAATTGACTTTTTCACGAGCCAGAGGTAAGGCAAGAAACTTCCTGGTATACTTTCCATGAGATTCTTCCAGCCAGGCCATGGTGACCTTTGCTTCGAGGTTGATGATGCTGTTGTTGCGCATGTTGGCAATGCGGAACATAAAAGCGTAGCCATCCAGGTAAGGGCTAATTACGGCATTTTTACTAAACAAAATCCGACCTTTGGGGCGAGAAAACCGAGCAAAAAGCAGACCGGTAGCCAGTGCAAAAATCATCAAACCCAATAAGGCTTCCATCGATGCGAGTGCGCTTGCCCAAAAACCACGCGGGCTGATGTGCCCATAACCTACAGTTGTAAGGGTTTGAGCACTAAAGAAAAACAGGTCTGCAAACTTGATCATCTCCGAGTCTTCTCCAACCCCATTGAATTGATCTGGGCCAATGAGGTAAAAAAGTATGGCAAATACAAAGTTGGCCAAAATATAAAATCCGAACATCAATAGCAGAAACCAACTCCAGGGCATTTCCACAATGCTTTGGTAAGGGGTCCAAGTCCAACGACCTGTTCGCACCACATTGAAGCTACCATCCTGATTCAATAAACGTTCCCCTGGAGCATTTAACTTGCTCCCAAAACCGAGGTCATTGCTGTCTTCAAGGGGTGGCCTGTTTCTGGATTTAAAAATAGACATAGTGAGTGATGAGTTATGAATGACGAGTTATGAGATAAAAGGTATGTGTTGAACATTTGTTTTCAAACCGCTTAGAATTCTTTCCAAGCAACAACTTTTTCCCATTTTAACTCATAACTCATAACTCATAACTCATAACTCATAACTCATCACTCATCACTCATCACTCATCACCTAGCTCAACTCCCAACCCGAGCGATAGTTCCTGCCCACGAATTGGTTGGCGTCTTCAAAGTTGGTGATCTTCATAGAGGTGCCGTCCCAAAGTAGCTTCTGGCGGCCATAGAATTCCATGCGGTTGTTGGCGCCCTGTTTGCGCAGGTTGTAGCTGCGGATGGCCAGGTTACCCATCAACACCGTTTCGGTAAGTGGACCGGAATAATCGAAGGAAGAAGTCAACTCCAGGTGCTCTTTGCTATTGAAACCTGCTTTACAAGCGTTCGTCCAGGAACGTTGGTGGCCGTATTCAGGCACGGATGGAGTACCCGCCACAGGAGCAGGTAGAGGGGGCATTTCCAGCTTGGTACCGTTTTTCAGGTAAACTTTTGGCACCAGACCGTAAGTTCCACAAGTCATCACCCCTTTGGTGCCAATCATGAGCACGCCATTGGAGCTATCATTGTCGCCGATTGGGTCGCCGGGAGGAATGAGATCTGGGTGGAAAGGACGAATGCCGCCATCTGTCCAGTTCATGGTTACCGGAGAATTGTTCCGTTTGGTTGCCGGAAACTTGATTTGTACATTGGAGGAAGGTGGGCATCCTTCGGGGATGTATTCTGGAGACCAGTCTTTGAGGAATACTTGTCCGACGCTACACTCCACTTCAGTGGGGTAACCCAGCCCCAAAACCCGGAAAGCAGGATCGATCAAATGGCAACCCATATCGCCGAGGGCACCTGTACCAAAATTCCACCAACCGCGCCATTTAAAGGGATGGTACAATGGGTGGTAATCTACATAATCCGCTGGGCCGATGAACAAGTCCCAGTTTTCCTTGCTCATGCTTTCGGGCAGGGCAGGTTTTTCAGTGGGTACGGGAATGCCCTGTGGCCATACGGGGCGGTTGGTCCAGATGTAGACGGTGTGGACTTTACCGACCAGGCCTTTGTCCAACCACGCCATCATTTGTTTTTGCGTAGGGTTGGAGGCACCCTGGTTACCCATTTGAGACACCACTTTGTATTTGCGGGCGGCCTCGGTGAGCATCCGGGCTTCGCGGATGTTGTGGGTAAGTGGCTTTTGTACGTATACGTGTTTGCCCAGTTGCATTGCTGCCATAGCTGCCATCCCGTGTACGTGATCGGGGGTAGATATGGTAACGGCATCGATATCGTTTTTCATTTCTTCCAGCATCACCCGGAAATCGGCGTACTTTTTGGCGGTAGGAAACTTGTCGGTGCTGGCTTTTGCCCGCGCAAAATCAACATCACAAAGGGCGACTACATTATTGGCCCCATTGTCCCAGGCGTTGGCAATGTCGGAAGCACCCTTACCGCCAGCACCAATCGCTGCGATGTTGAGTTTGTCACTCGGGGCAATGAATCCTCGGCCAAGTACGTGCCGGGGCACAATGGTGATACCGCCCAAAGCCAAGGCCGCATTCTTGACAAATTTGCGCCTTGAGGAGTTTGGCGCAGTTGTTTTTTTATTCTTGCTCATAGATTAGGTAGTAATTAGAGATAGTCAAAACAATCGCCTGAATTTATGGATAAACTCGGAATTAAAACAAAAAGCTTAAGGCTTAATTTTCGCTTCGCTGATCAACGACAGATTTCCTGATGTTTATGTTGATTTTTTGATGATCGGCAGAAACCCCTTATGGTTTTTATAGTAGCTTTGAGGGAAAGTTATATCCGGGGGCTTATCTGCTTGCATTAATCGCTTTGCTTGCCCTTGAGCATGTTTAATTTTTTTTGTTTTGCTGCAAATGGCCCAATTGAGGCTGCATTTTGCCTCGAAAATGCTCATTTAGCGCTGCTAAACTCCGCTTTTCGCGTCTCATTCAGACTCAATTGGCCTCATTTTCGCTTAAAACAAAAAAATCTAAACGTGCTCTTAATTTTGCATCAGAATTTTACATGTATGAAAATAGAGTTGCGTAACCTCCAGTATGAAGATTACTTCATGCAGAAAGATGCCATGATTGAAGCTTACGCTGGCATAGGGGGAGATTATTGGCAGGAAAAAGACATCCAAACCTTACTCCGCATCTTTCCTGAAGGCCAGCTTTGTGTATTGGTTGACGGAAAGGTCGTCGCTTCGGCATTGTCCATAATTGTGAATTACCGCAAATATGGGGACAGCCACACTTTTCAAGAAATTACAGGAGACTATACCTTTTTGACCCATGACCCCAATGGCGATGTGTTGTATGGGATTGAAATGTTTGTACATCCTGATTACCGTGGTTTGCGATTGGGAAGGCGTTTGTACGATGCCCGCAAAGAACTTTGTGAAAACCTCAACCTGCGCGCCGTAATTGCTGGAGGTAGAATCCCCAATTATAAAAACTTTTCAGACACCTTGACGCCTCGGGAATACATTGAAAAGGTAAAACTCAAGGAGGTTTATGATCCGACCTTGACCTTTCAAATTTCCAATGGTTTTCACGTCAAAAAAATCCTGAAAAACTATTTGCCGGGAGATACTGAATCGAAAGAATTTGCTACTCTTTTAGAGTGGAACAATATTTATTATGTTGAAAATGAAAAACTCATCAATGCTCCCAAGCAGGTTGTTCGTTTAGGCTTGGTGCAGTGGCAAATGCGCTTGTTTGACAATTTTGAGGCTTTGGTAGAACAAGTCGAATTTTTTGTAGACGCCATTAGCGATTACAAATCCGATTTTATTCTTTTCCCCGCCATGTTCAATGCCCCTTTGATGGCAGAATACAACCACCTGGGAGAAGCCAAAGCCGTTCGAGAATTGGCCAAACATACCGAACCCATGCTACAAAAATTTGTAGAAATGGCGATGGCCTACAACACCAACATCATCACGGGTAGTATGCCGATTGTAGAAAATGGCTCTCTACTCAATGTGAGTTATGTTTGTCGGCGCGATGGCACCTATGATGGCTGTTACAAGATTCACCCGGTGCCTTCGGAGGAATCGGCCTGGGGAATGGTGGGGGCAAGCAAAATCAAAGTATTTGATACCGATGCAGGGCGTATTGGTATTCTGATCGACTACGACGTATGTTTTCCCGAGTTGGCACGCTGGCACGCTCGGCATGGGGTGCAATTGCTTTTTGTACCCTTCCTTACCGAAACCCAAAATAGTTACAACCGCATCCGCATTTGTGCCCAATCCCGAGCCATTGAGAACGAATGTTATGTAGCCATTGCGGGATGTGTGGGTAACTTGCCTAAAGTGAACAACATGGACATCCAGTTTGCTCAATCGGCAATTTTTACCCCTTCCGATTTTTCTTTTCCCAGCAATGGCATCCGGGCAGAGGCTACGCCGAATACAGAAATGACGGTTATTGCCGATGTGGATCTGGAATTGCTCAAGGAATTGCACGAATTTGGTAGCGTTCAGGTGTTCAAGAACCAACGCAAAGACCTGTACGAAGTAAAATTCAAAAATAAACCGTAGGGGCGATCCTGTGCAATTGCCCAACAGCGTGGGCGACCGCGAGGGAAAAGGGTGACCACACAGGGGCATCCTTACATTTTTTTACCCGGGTCAAACTAAATTCTTGTAAATAGCGTTTCCTTAAAGTTTTGAAATCTAGCGCCCAAAGTTGAGCACCATGCCAAAATATATTTTTTGGCGACTACCCTATTTTGTGGCATTAAATTTTATATTTGCCCATTATTTTGAAAAGTAAAATTCCCATTATGGAGAATGAAGTAGTAAGGTTTTCAGATGCAGAGTTGGAAGAGTTCAAAGCGCTGATTGATACAAAGCTGGAGAGAGCATCCACCCATCTGAGCGGACTTCAAGAGCAAATTCTTGAAATTACCGAAAACACCAGTGACGAGCACGGCGGAGATTGGGTAGACGATAGCAGCATCAACAACGATGTTGAGATGCTCAACAACATGGCCATTCGCCAACGGATGTACATCCAAGACTTGGAGAATGCTTTGGTACGGATCAAAAACAAGACCTACGGCATTTGTAGCCTCACTGGTCAGTTGATCGATAAGCGCAGGCTTTTGGCTGTGCCTACCACTACCAAAAGTTTAGCGGCTAAAGTAGCCGAGCAAGTACCTGCACAACCCGAAAGAAAAGAACGTGCCGAAATAGAGAAACCAGTGGTAGAGAAAAAACCGGTGGAGAAAAAACCGGCAGAAAAACGCATTACCACAACGATCATCCGCAAATCTTCGCCAGGTAAAAAGAAAGCTGTTGAACTTGAAGACCTGGAAGACGAAGACGATGAACTCGGCATTGGCAAAGACATGTTCTTTGACGATGATCAAGACATCCTTTATGGTGCTGTTTCCGATCTTGAAGATGATTTGCTTGAAGATACTTCCTCTAGCGGCAGCGACGAGGACGATGATGATGAACTCATGGGCGGCATTGGTATGGGTGGTGCTGACGACGGAAGCGACGACGACGACGGTGAAGACTATTAGTCTTAAGCATTTTTATGCTACAGGAGAGTAATTCAAAGACCCGCGGAGCTTTGGGTGAAAAAAATTGTACGCAGTTCGTTGCTAATTCTTTTTTGTTTTTTTACCTTTGCATTCCCAATTCGGGAATAGAGACATTTTTTTCTGTCAGAACCATAAAATATCATCATCCATTATGCTGATCATCGAAATCAAAGATGGCGAAAGCATCGACAAAGCGCTGAAACGCTACAAACGGAAGTTCCAGAATGCCGGTGTAATCAAAGAATTGCGCAGACGCAAAGAATTTGTGAAACCTTCCGTTAAGCGCAGAGGTGAAGTGTTGAAGGCCATCTACCGCGAGAAGGTTCGCGAAGAACAGGATCCTACTGCATTGTAATTTCCTCCGATTTTTTTCGGCGGATCGCCGATCAGTATACGCGCCAAGTAGGGATTGCTAAATTCCTCAAAAAAGTAGTATCAATCATCCTTGTGTTGATTGACACTACTTTTTTTGTTATACCTCTAAAAACAAAGCATTCATATCCAAGGAATCATTTTTCCAGAAATAAGAAGTTAGCGCTAAATTTGCTCCCAAATTCAGCGCTAACTAGCAAAGGTAGCCTTAGCGAAAGAATTCTTTTGATACTCTACTCCAACTCAAAACTGACCTTTACATTTCCTGTACCCAAAGCCGCGGCAAGGCCTGAAGCATCATCAATCCGTCCAATCTTGGTGTAGGTATACGATGTTGAAAAAGACTCGTAGAAGAGCACCAAAGTATTTGAGCCATAAAGCATTAAATCCCCTGCCTGAATCGTTCCCGGGTTGGATGCATTTGCGGGTAAACTACTGGGTAAACGAACATATTTTTCGTTGTCATTCAATTCAATCATTTCTAGGGTCATTGGCAGCATTTTTTTTAGCGCAGTTGCAGTAGCATTGTCCCAAAGTGTTGCGCTAAAAGTTTTTGCGCCAACCTTGATTCTTAATTTGTTTTGCATGTCAGCGTTGTTGTTTTGGCTAGCTGTTTCCTCCGCCATTGGGTTGACCTCTTTTGAACAGAATGATGTGCTGGCGATAAAAATTGCCAGCAATGCAAAGCTTATACAAGCATGTTTCATGGGTTGTTTTTTTGTGGTTAACTAGTGCTTCCCTTGCTGAAAGGAATAGCTCAATACCAGGTTCCATAGAAAGTCTTTACTTCCAGGAATTTTCGTTTGGATGACCTTATTCAAAGTAGACCTTAGGGTGATCGGTACATTGCTCATTTTAAGGCTAAAAGCTGAAGTAAAGTAAAAACCTTCGGGGCCATAGGCCTTTAGATAATAAACCTGTGGCGTTAAGCTCAGCAATAAATTCTTGGCCAGGCTGATGTCGCTAAAAGTGGTATTGAGCCCAATAAAATGCAGCGCTTGGTTGGTGCCAATGTCAAAACCACGGCCATGCAGGTAGTACAGCCCCAGGCTTGTACGTTTGGCAATCGAATAAGTTGGCGACAGTTCAGCCACCAGATAGCGTTCGGTAATGATCGACTCGCCAACTGGTGGCAAAAACTTGCTTCTGAAGTTCAAGCCTAGGTGCGTTCCCGCGCCCAGCTTAAATTTGGGGGTGGATACCAATTTGTACCGAAGCCAGTACAATTGGTACCAGGGTTTACCCTCCAGGGAAAAAGTAAGCTCAGGATCAAAGCTGAACCTGCCTTTTTGCCAAGACATATTGAATATCGCGGCTGGCTTCTCCAGTGAAAAGCTGGGAATCAGGGAAATGCCATTGTTGGTTACTCCAATCGAGCCGGATAAAACGCTGCTGCTCCTGGTGCTGTCACTTGGTTGTGCAAAGGAGGTGTAAGCCAAACCAAGGAAACAAAAAAGTAGCATTGAAATGTTGGTTTTCATGTGCACAAAAATACGGCTACTGGTACTTTTACATCTAACGACAATCAAACCAATCCTTAAGCTTTTCAAACCATTTCCTTACGAATTGAGGAGGGGATTCTCCCGGTAACACGCTTAAAATAGCTGTTGAAGTAGCTGGGATATTCAAACCCCAGGGCATAGGCAACCTCGGCAATGGTCCAGTCGGTGTGCAGCAGCAATGCTTTTGCTTCAGTAGTGATGCGGGCGGAAATGTGCTTGGAAGTAGATTTCCCGGTGACCTCTTTTACCGAACGATTGAGGTGATTAACATGCACTGCCAAATTATTGGCAAAATCTTGTGGTGTCTTTAGGCATAGCGGTTTGTCTACACTTTCAATGGGGAATTGCCTTTCCAATAGCTCCAAAAAAACCTGGGTGATTCTGGATGCAGCGTTTTGGTGTTGGTAGTAATTTTCAGCGGGCTGTAACTTTAAAGATTCATGAAGGATCAAATGGATGTAATTGCGCATCAGGTCGGCTTTGTGCACATAATCAGACTCTTGCTCTTCAATCATCTTTTGAAAAATCACATTGAGAAAGGCGCGTTGTTCGGTACTGATGTTTAAAACAGGCGTACCACCAACCTTAAACAGGGGGGACTGTTGCAGGCTTTCTGCGCGTTCCGACAGGTTGAAGAACTCTTCGGAAAAAAGACAAGTGTAGCCCACATACTTGGTGGAGATGGTCTCCCAGGAGTAGGGGATATGTGGGTTGCCAAAAAACAAAACCGTGCCTTCGGTTTCAAAACTCCGGTCGGCATAATGAATGATGCTCTGACCAGTGGTCAGGCAAATTTTATAAAAATCCTTTCTGCTGTAAATACGGGTTGCACTTCCGTCACTTTCGATTTGAAAGACATTAAAGCCTTTTAACTTTAGTTCATTGTTGAAGGTGGAAACTGAGCGTGTGACTTTGTTTTGCATGGGGCAAAGTTAAGAAAATCAAATAAGACGGGGCTGGGAAAAGGTGCTGTATAAGTACAACACGGAGGGATGCTTTTTTCAACGTCACCGAGCCCCACTACGGCCTTATCACCATCAACCTTTTCGTACTCAAGGTCCGCCCCCGTTCATCCTTCAAACTATACAAATAAGCCCCTTTTTTGAGCTGCGAAATGTCGACCTGCTCGGCATAGTTCCCATTAATCGTGTACATTTTGCTCCACTCTTCCTGACCAATGATGTTGAAAATAGAAAGCCGGTAAGTACCGGGAGGCAAATTGTAAAATTCAAAACGCACACTGGCAATAGCCGGGTTGGGCGATACGTAAATATCCGGCTTTACATTGGCCAGGTTTTGTACCATGTTTTCTCGTTCGCGGGGTTTGAATTCGATTTTGAGTACTTTTTTTTCGCTGGCGTTCATCCATACCCGCGCAACCGGTTCTTTGGTTTCATTCGAATAAAAATGGTAAGAGATGTTCTTGCGGCTGCGCAAAAGATCTCGATCCTTGATGGATCGACTGATGTCTTGCCAGCGCCGGCGACCCACTTTGACCTCCAGGCGCATTTCGATGATTTCGATGCGTTTTTCCCGCAACACTTCAAAAATCCCACCCGGTACAATGAGTCGACCATAGCTGTCTACATCGTACTGGCGATCAAAACTCACCCGCAAACGCAGTGAATCAGGACTAACCGGGAGTTTTTTCCGAAACCAACTGGGGATGTCATTTTCACCCAAAGTGAGCACCAGGTTGGCATCGGCCTGAAAAGCGTCGCCGTAGCGTAAACCGTACCGCCGTTCTAATAGCCCGGGACTGTAACGCATCACAGACTTTCGGTTCAGGTTTAGTGGATCCGGCCCTACCGCACCTACCAGGATGAGGTCGTTGCCCTGGATACGATAATACCCTTCGGTATGCTCGTCGACCGGCGCAGTGAATGTCGCATTTTTAAATACCTCTGCTGCATTGCCTTTGGCGGCAGCACGCCATACTGCACTACGCGAATAGGGAGCCTCCAGCATGGCAAAATCCCAGCGCTGGTTGCGGCCGGAGAGAATACTTCGGATGTTGGCTGGCAAATTGTCAACTGCAGTCAAGAGGGTATCACCTGCCCGGGGCATCATGGATGTGGGGATGAAAATTTGCGCCGGACTGATTTGCCAGCTCAAACCTATGATAAGGCACAGGAGCAGGTGCTTCATGATGGATCGGGTATAATCGATTGATGCGCAAAGATAGGAAAAAGGATTGGGGAATTAAGGGGAGGTGGGAGAAGTGGGGTTTTGCGGCAACTGGTTTGACCAAATTATAAACAAAAAAGCACCACCGAAATCGGCAGTGCTTTTGTTGTTCTGCTGTGAGGGAAGGACTCGAACCTCCACAGGGCGGTTAGCCATAGCACAGAATGGTGGTCAACCCCTGGGTCGTTTCCTGGCCCTATGCTACGTTTGTTCCGTGATCCCTACCCCCGAGACAAGAGGGCATGGCTGCCAAAATTTCATCACCTCACAATGACGGATCAAAGCGCTTGCATTTTTGAGTGATTCTTTGCATCTTTGCTGCCCAAAATCGCTCCGCTCACTTGCTTTGATGAAGCAAAGTTAAAAACATCTCCACATTAATGCAAATTTTTTAAAGAAAATTCTAAAAATTTTTCATTTTAGCAAGAAAACGGCGCTTTTTTTAAAAGTGCTGCTATTCCCGTTTTGTGACCACCAAGTATTTTCAAAAATTTTCAATACGCAGTTGAGTTCCCAACCACACTCTTATTATCTTCACCCCGATCAAGATCAACCGAACAAGATCTCTTCAACATGATTTGGCAAAAAAGACTCATTGTACTATTGGTTCCCGGCCTGTTGGCAACGGCTTTAGATCGATTCTCCAAAATTTGGGCGGTCAATACCCTCAAGGAGCAACCCATGCAATCTTACCTCAACGACGTATTTAGGCTGGTTTATGCCGAAAACACGGGGGCATTTCTAAGTCTGGGTTCTGGTATGAACGATACCCTGCGGTATTGGGTGCTGGCCGTCGTGCCGGTTTTGGTGCTGTTGTACATTTTTTACCACGTGCTCACCGCGCACAACTTGCATGTGGTGCAGCAAGCGGCGTTTGGTTTTATTTTGGGCGGAGGTTTGAGCAATATTTACGACCGCATCATGGAAGGCAAGGTCGTCGATTTTATGAACATGGGCTTTGGTACCCTGCGTACCGGGATTTTTAATGTGGCCGACATGTCCATCATGCTTGGTTTATTCCTGATGATTCCTTTCCTTTTTCAAAAACAGCATCCTGATCCAATTCCTGCCCAGCAGCCTTCCGCAGCAGTGGAAACGACCACTCTTGAAGAAACGCTTACAGCGGAAGAAGCGTCTATTGCTGAAGAGCCAACCGAAAAAACTCAGGATGCCGAAGAACCAACCCCCAATGAACCCAATGTTGACCCAACCCTAAAACCCTAAAACCAACCTAAATTTATGATTGCAGCTGTACTTTCTCCTGGCCTGATAGGCGCGCTGATCATTGCTTACTTTTCAATGCTCATCATCGTTGCTTGGCGCACCAGCAAAAATGCCGACAATAGCTCCTTTTTTCTGGCGGGGCGCAAAGCCCCCTGGATTTTGGTAGCCATTGGTATGATTGGTACCTCAATTTCGGGGGTTACCTTTATTTCAATCCCTGGTGTAGTTGGAGCAGGTGGGAACAATCAGGCTTTTTCGTATCTGCAGTTGGTGATGGGTAACTTATTCGGGTACTTCATCATTGCCACAGTCTTGTTGCCCTTGTATTACCGCTTGCAGTTGACCTCCATTTATACTTATCTGGAGGAACGTCTGGGGTACTATGCTTATAAAACGGGTGCTGCCTACTTTTTGATTTCCCGCACTATTGGCTCCTCCTTCCGGTTGTTTTTGGCGGCCAATGTCGTCGACCAATTTGTTACCCAACCCTTAGGGATTCCATTTTGGGTAACGGTCGTTATCACCATTGCTTTGATTTGGGTGTACACCTTTAAGGGGGGGATTGCCACCATTATATATACCGATACGCTGCAAACCATTTTTTTGCTATCGGCATTGGTGCTCAGTATCTTCACCATCAGCAACTCTTTGGGTTGGAACATCGGACAAATGTTCGGAGAAATCAGCCGCAGTGAATACGGGCGGATATTTTTCTTTGACCGTGGTTTTGGCGACCCCAATAATTTTTTCAAACAGTTCATCAGTGGTGCCCTGATTGCCATTGCGATGACGGGGCTGGATCAGGATTTGATGCAAAAAAACCTGAGTTGCCGCAACATCAAGGATGCACAAAAGAATATGCTGACCTTTACCTCGGTGTTTCTTTTGGTCAACATTCTTTTTCTTTCATTGGGTGCGATGTTGTACCTGTATGCGGCGAAAGAAGGGATTCAATTGCCGATGAACGCCAGTGGCAAGCTCAATTCTGACCTGGTTTATCCTACCCTGGCGCTGGAACACATGTCGGTCGCCACGGCCATCTGCTTTATGCTCGGCATCATCGCGTGTACTTATGCCAGCGCGGATTCAGCCCTCACGGCATTGACCACTTCCTTTTGTATTGATTTCCTCAATTTTGATAAATCCAATGCTACGGAAGCCAAAAAAGAACGTACTCGAGTATGGGTACACGTCGGTTTTTCCCTGGTGACATTGGTCCAAATCATCATTTTTAAATGGTTAAACAATGATGCGGTCATCAGTAGCCTCTTCAAAATAGCTGGATATACTTACGGCCCCTTACTCGGTTTGTTCATGTTTGGATTACTCAGCAAGCGGGCAGTTCGGGATCAATGGGTTGTCCTCATCTGCATCGTCGCTCCGGTATTGACCTATGCGATTGATATTTATGCCGAAAAATGGTACGGGTTCAAATTCGGATTTCTCAACATCGCCGTCAATGGACTCCTGACCATGCTGGGCTTGTGGTTGATCTCCTATCGTAAAACCAATGCTGTTTTAAATTAAATGTTAACAAGCAAAAGATTATTGATATTTTTGCGCTCGCAAATTGCCAACTGGATTCAAATCCAACGCTATGTCTAAAATTCATGCCGCGATTACCGGCGTTCAGGGATGGGTTCCTGACTACGTTTTGACCAATCAGGAACTAGAGAACCTGGTGGACACCAACAGTGAATGGATTACTTCACGAACGGGTATCCAAGAACGTCGTATCCTCAAAGGAGAAAACCAGGGTACTTCCGTGATTGGTATCAACGCAGTTAATGGTTTATTGAAAAAAACCAATACCTCTCCCGAAGAGATCGACCTGTTGATTTGTGCTACAGTAACGGCAGACATGCCGTTTCCCGATACCGCCAACATCATTGCCGACGCCGTAGGCATCAAAAATGCCTTTTGTTTCGACATCAACGCCGCTTGTTCCGGATTCCTTTATGCCTTGACTACCGCTGCCAAATTTGTAGAGTCGGGCAGCCATAAAAAGGTAATTGTGGTAGGTGCCGATAAAATGTCTTCGATCATTGATTACACCGATCGTACGACCTGTATCATCTTTGGCGATGGCGGTGGTGCGGTATTGCTCGAACCAACGGAAGAAAACTATGGGGTAATGGACTCATTGCACCACAGCGATGGCGTTGGTCAGCATTATCTGTATCAAAAAGCTGGCGGCTCTCGCCATCCTGCTACCATTGATACGGTCATCAATCGTGAACACTTCGTTTATCAAAACGGTAAACCCGTGTTCAAGGCTGCAGTAACCGGTATGTCTGATGTGGTACTGCGCATCATGGAACGCAACCAACTCAGTGCGGATGATATTGCCTGGTTGGTGCCTCACCAGGCCAACCGCCGGATCATTGAAACGGTTTCGGATATGGCCAAATTTCCGATGGAAAGGGTGATGGTCAATATCCAGAAATACGGCAACACCACTGCGGGGACACTACCTTTGTGCTTGTGGGAATGGGAAAGCCAACTCAAAAAAGGAGACAACCTGATTTTGACCGCATTTGGCGGTGGGTTTACCTGGGGAGCCATTTACATCAAATGGGCCTACGATACCAAACCCGCATAACCCGGCACCAACCCATGACTTTAGTCGTGGGGAGGGACACTTACAATACCCCATGAATTCATTCGTGGGCTAGAACCCCAAACCTTCGAACCCCCGATTTGAACCTTTTTTTACATTAACATAAATTGAACTTTCATGGCTTCTACATCCGATATCCGCAACGGACTCTGTATGGAATGGGAAGGCGACATCTGGACCGTCATTGAATTTCAACACGTAAAACCTGCCCGTGGTGCGGCCTTCGTGCGTACCAAGCTCAAAAGCATGACCAACGGGAAGCTGGTGGACAATACTTTTCCTTCGAGTGCAAAAATCGACGAAGTAAGGATTGAACGTCGTAAATTTCAGTACCTTTATAAAGATGAAATGGGGCATAACTTCATGAACAATGAAGATTACGAGCAAGTTTCTATTGATGAAAAATTGATCGAGCGCCCAGATTTACTCAAAGAAGGTATGGAAGTGGACATTCTGTACCACGCGGCTAAAGACACAGTATTGACCCTGGAAATGGCCTCATCGGTTATCATGGAAATCACTTATACCGAGCCTGGCCTTAAAGGAGATACTGCAACCAATGCGTTTAAACCCGCAACCGTTGAAAGTGGCGCTGAAATTAGAGTTCCCCTGTTCATCAATCAAGGCGACTTTGTCAAGATCGATACCCATACTGGGGCTTATATGGAACGTGTAAAACAACAGTAACTTATGGATGCAAAGGAGATTCAAGAATTACTGAAGCTGGTAAGCCGGCTGGAACTCTCTGAGTTCAAAATGAAAGATGGCGAATTTGAACTGCAGATCCGTACCAAATATTTTGGGAAAGGACAGTTTGTTGTTCCATCAATTCAAGCGACGCTACCACAGTCGGTCTCGGTTTCAGCCAATTCCGCCAGCTTGGAAACACCTGCTCCGGTAGCTGCTCCAACGCCTGCGTCTGCTGCCGAGCCAGCCCTGAGCAAAACATCTGCTGCTGCTGGTGACGATAGCCGTTACAAAGCCGTTAAGTCCCCCATTGTTGGCACTTTCTACCGTTCGGCAGGTCCGGATAAGCCCGCTTTTGTCAAAGTTGGGGATACCATTAGTATAGGTTCCGTGGTCTGTATTGTCGAGGCCATGAAACTGTTCAACGAAATTGAAGCCGACATCAGCGGAACCGTGGTAAAGGTGTTGGTAGAAGATGCTCAGCCTGTAGAGTACGATCAGGTTCTTTTCTTGGTAGATCCGAAATAAAGAGGGCTCGGGAGTTCGAGGGTTCGGGGGTTCGAGGGTTCAAGGGTTCGAGGGTTGTTACCAACTTTTGAACCCCGAATCCCCGAACCTTCGAACCCCCGAACCTCCGCACTCCCTTCAGAATCCTTTGACGAATGTTCAACAAGATCCTCATAGCCAATCGCGGTGAAATTGCACTGCGTATCATCCGCACCTGCCGGGAAATGGGCATTAAAACGGTAGCAGTATACTCTACTGCTGACCGGGAAAGCCTGCACGTGCGGTTTGCCGATGAAGCGGTTTGTATTGGCCCGCCCCAATCATCGGAGTCCTACTTGAGTATTCCACGCATCATGGCTGCGGTAGAGATCACCAACGCGGATGCAGTCCATCCAGGTTATGGCTTTTTGGCTGAAAATGCCGATTTCGCCGAGGTATGCCTGGAATATGGCATCAAGTTCATTGGGCCAACTCCCTCGCAGATCCGCAAAATGGGGGATAAAATCACCGCTAAAGAAACCATGATTGCCGCAGGGGTACCCGTGGTGCCAGGCTCAGGTGGTTTGTTGCAAGACGTTCCAGCAGGGATAAAACAAGCCAAAGAAGTGGGATACCCCATTATCCTCAAAGCTACCGCAGGTGGCGGGGGTAAGGGTATGCGCATCGTTTGGAAAGAAGAAGACTTTGAGAGTGCCTGGAATACTGCCCGTATGGAGGCCAAAGCATCTTTCTCCAACGATGGCATCTACATGGAGAAGTACGTAGAAGAACCTCGCCACATTGAATTCCAGATTGCTGGAGATCAATATGGCAAAGTGGTCCACCTTTCGGAACGCGATTGTTCCATCCAACGCCGCCATCAGAAATTGGTAGAAGAATGCCCTTCTCCGTTCATGACCGACGAGTTGCGCGAAAAAATGGGAAATGCCGCGGTTAAAGCAGGCGAAGCCATTAAGTACGAAGGGGTGGGTACCGTCGAGTTTTTGGTCGATAAGCACCGGAATTTCTACTTCATGGAAATGAATACCCGCATTCAGGTGGAACATCCCGTAACCGAAGAAGTGATCGATTTTGACTTGATCAAAGAACAAATCAAAATTGCAGCAGGTGAACCCATCACAGGAGGCAACCGCTACCCACAGATGCACGCCATGGAGTGTCGCATCAACGCGGAAGATCCGAATTTTGATTTCCGGCCAAGTCCAGGTAAAATCACGTCTTTCCACAGCTCAAAAGGCCACGGTGTACGGGTAGATACGCACGTTTATGCGGGATACACCATTCCACCGTATTACGATTCAATGATTGCCAAACTCATCTGTCGCGCCCGTACCCGTGAGGAGTGTATCCGCAAAATGGAGCGAGCCCTGGATGAGTTCATCATTGAAGGACCAAAGACAACCGTGCCCTTCCATCAAAAATTGATGAAAGACGAAAACTTCCGCAAGGGCAATTTCAATACTAGTTTTTTGAATGATTTCAACTTTAAAGACTAAAAAAATGAAAAATGAAAAACGAAAAATGAAAAACATAAAGTCAATCCTTTGGAATTAGCATTTATTGCCTATCCACTTGACGTATTGTTTTTCATTTTTCATTTTTCATTTTTCGTTTTTCATTTCCATGAAGAGTTTCTGGCGTTTACTTTCCTTCTTGCACAAGTACCGCGCCAACGTTGCGCTGAGTATTTTGAGCAATCTCATGATGGCCGTGTTCAACGTCGCCAGCATTCCATTACTGATTCCACTGCTTGATATTATTTTCCAAAAAAACGTCCAGGCATTACCGGAACCTGTCTGGAGTTGGACGGCGGATGGACTCAGAGCACAGCTGAATTACCAGATCAGCCATTTGATTCAAACGCAGGGTCAGGAGGGTGCCTTGATTCAGATTTGTGCCTTGATTCTGCTGGTTTTTTTGGGCAAAAACCTGTTCAATTACTTCGCTATGTTTTTTATGGCCCCGGCGCGCAATGGCATTGTGCGGGACATCCGGGCGCAATTGTTCAGTAAAATTATGATCCTCCCTCTGGGCTATTTTTCGGAAGAGCGCAAGGGTGACCTTATGTCGCGCATCACCGCCGATGTGCAGGAAATTGAATGGAGCATCCTCAATGCTCTGGAATCTCTTTTTCGCGAGCCCATTATCATTGTGCTGAGTTTGATTTTTATGCTCTACGTCAGTCCCACGTTGACGGGCTTCGTGTTTGTGCTCATGCTGTTCTCAGCGGTGATCATTGGAGGCATAGGGCGGACGCTGCGCAAAAGTTCATCTAAGGTACAGGAGCGTTTGGGCAGTATCGTTTCGATTGTGGAAGAAGCCATTTCCGGCCTGCGCATCATCAAGGGGTTCAATGCCGAAAAATACCAGGAAAACAAATTCAACCGCGAAAACAACGACTATCGCCGCATGCAGACGCGGATGTTGTGGCGGCGGGATTTGGCCTCACCTTTGTCCGAGTTTTTGGGCATTGCGGTAGTGTCGGTATTGCTGTGGTTTGGGGCGCGGATGGTGTTTAAAGGCAGCATCGAAGCCAGTACCTTTATCTCCTTTTTGTATGCCTTTTTTAGTGTGTTGAACCCGGCCAAAGCTTTTTCCCGGGGTTTGTACGATGTACAAAGAGGCATTGCGGCCATGCAGAGGGTAGAACACATTCTCCATGCGCCCATTGTTGTTGAAGAAAAACCCGATGCCCAAGCTTTCACTCAGTTTGAAAAATCCATCGAATACCGCAACGTCAGCTTCAACTATCGTGGCGACGAACCGGTGTTGAAAAACATCAACCTAAATATCCACAAAGGTAAACTCATCGCCCTGGTGGGTGCTTCCGGCGCAGGCAAGTCCACCATGGCCGATTTGTTGCCGCGTTTTTACGACGTGAGCGAGGGCGGCATTTTTATCGATGGCATCAACATCAAAGACATCTCTTTGCGCGATTTGCGCCAGCAACTGGGCATCGTTTCTCAGGAAGCCATCCTCTTCAACGACACGATTTACAACAACATCGTGTTCGGTATGGAAAACATCAGTCCTGAAGATGTGGAACGCGCCGCCAAAATCGCCAATGCCCACAACTTCATCCTCGCCACCGAAAACGGCTACCAAACCAACATCGGCGACCGCGGCAGCAAACTCAGCGGCGGCCAACGCCAACGCCTGACCATCGCCCGGGCAGTACTCAAAAATCCACCCATCCTCATCCTTGACGAGGCTACCTCCGCCCTCGACTCAGAATCGGAAAAACTGGTCCAAGAAGCTTTGTTAAACCTGATGAAAGACCGCACCAGTATGGTCATCGCCCACCGCTTGTCCACCGTGCAGCACGCCGACGAAATCATCGTGATGCGCGCCGGGCAGATTGCAGAACGGGGGAGTCATGCGGAACTGTTGGAGAAAAATGGGGAGTATCGGAAGTTGGTGGAGTTGCAGGCGATGGCGTGATTATTACACTTACCCCAATTCTCACCCCCTCTACTCCCTATGCCGAGCCTCCAAATGCTCCCTTAATAAATCCTTCCCATAATCATTGCCATTTGGCGTACGCACTACCGTATGAATATGCGTTTTAACCGGACCAGGCCTAGGTTTGGAACGGTCCCAAATAGCGACCGGAGTTTGGTGGTCAAATTCAATCAGGATAACCGGACTGTGGATGCGGTAATAAAATGGATCCTCCAATTTTTCGCCTTGAACCCAGGTGAAATAAGTCTCCTTTATGTGCAGGCGCACTTCCGCCATCTTGATTTTAGCGTGCTCATCCCTCATATCGCCAACGTATTCGGCGATCAAACCGAGCAGGCCTTCCTGTTGGGCTGCAGTTAGCTCTTGTGCTGAGATACCCGTAAAGGGAATGATTTCATTGTCTCGAAAGGCCTCAGTCCGGTTGAAATCCATTTCTTTTTTGTCCCAGAGTCGAGCTTTGGTTTTTTGCTCCGCATTGAGCGTTTGATAAAAATTCAAACCCTTGCGCTCCTCTGTCTCATATGTCCGCAGCCCTTTGTTGGGTTCCGATTCAGCATAGGTGGGTTCTGAACCCATAAACGTAGGCGTCATCACGATTTGGCTCCCCAAAACAAAATAATTGATGACCAAGTGATGCCCGTCAATTTGCCAACCCCAAGGTTCTTTAGCCGAGGGCGTACCCATAAAAGTGAACCAATACTTTTCGCCACCCAATAGTTTGTTGTCGGGCCGTAAAGTGGCCAAATGGGCCTCCATTTTCATGATTGACCTCGACTTTTCCAGCCCTTTGGTACTTAAGCTTTCTTTCAAAATGCCAAAGGCCAGTTCTTTCTGCTGAGCATTCAGTTCTTCCAAACCAATACCCGTTCTTTGGTAAAATTCGATGTTGTGCCAGCGTCGCCACTCATTTGATTCGATGGGAAAGGTACATTTTGATCTTTGAGCTGGACTGAGGGCGTCGAGAAATGCAGTAACCGCCTTTTTAATGGGTTTCGTACTTGCCCCGGTTCTTTTGATGGGGAACAAATGGTCGACTGGTTTTCCAGTATTGGTAATCCCTATAAATGGTTTGGCCAATTCTGCCGTTTCTGGTGCGGTGTTGGCTTGGAACACTACAATGGGTTGAGCTGGTTTGACTTTACCCGCCAGGCCATCCAGATAGCCCCAGCGGTCCATCAAAATTTGAGGCCCATTTTTATCAAATTTTAAGTTGCGGCGGATATCGAATTGATTACCCGATCGATACCGATACAACAAAGTTTTGCCCCTGGCCGAATCGGGAAAGGAGATCTCCACGTTGTAGTAGCCATCTGAGTTGGGGCCGTTCATTTTGATCGGCCTAGTTTCTGGTGAGGGAAACAGCAAACAAGCAACGGCAACGGAATCGGGGCTAGGTACTCCTGAAAGGTGAAGCTTAAAAGAAAGGGTATATCCTCCTTTATCTGGGTTTGATTGAGTATAAATGGCAACAAGGGGCCAAGAGAGGAACAAGAGCAGGTAAATCGCTTTTTTCATGGAGGCTAATTTTTGTGAAAATAAGCAAAAAAGCGATAACCTCCTTTATTTCACCAAGACCCCCATCTCCTCCGCCTTCACCGTCAACACCCCTGCCTTCGGCAAGCGTTTTGTCAATTCCCGCCATAGCGGATCCTTGGCATAAACACCTTTGAGCATTTTAGCCGCTTTGGCCACATTCCCATTGTTCGCTAGCGTGATCGCCGTCCAGTATTGCATCTCCAGGTTGTTGGGGAACATTTTCATGGCCGCTTCGTATTCTTTCATCGCCAGGGGCATGTCGTTCTTTTCGGTGGCGAGGTCACCATTGTTCATGTGTTCGTAGGCACGGTGCAGGGTCAAGAGGCGCTCCAACTCGATCAGTGGGGTGGCGTGGTCATCTACCCGTAAGTCAACGAGGTGGTTATCATCCCAAGGTTTGCCCGTCGCTTCTCCTTTGACCACCAAAATCACCGCCGATTGTTTGCCCCGAATGTCCCCGCCTACTTTTTGCGCGGCTTTGAGGCATGCCAAAACCCGTTCGGCCAAGGGTAGATTTAAATTGGCTTCATAAGCCTTGTCCATGGCTGCCGGGACTTCATTCGTCAGCATCATATTGGCCTGGATGGCGTACCCATTTCCTTTCAAATCCCCGGCAAAATCGATACAGTTTTTGCCAGTGAAATTGGCCACGTTGCCTTTGGCGTCCACGATACCCACTTGGCGGACTTCTTTGCCCGGATCGTCTGACAATAAAATATCGAGCGCTTCCTGGGCCGTCTTTCCTGCTTTGAGCAATGCCAAACCCCGAATACCGAAAGACTTGTTGGTAAAAGATTGCGTAGCAACTGCACCTACGCCCGCTTCAGCCCAGGAAACGGAGGTACCCACACTGAACCAATGGCTTTGCACCCCCACCGCCATTTCTCCGGTTTTTTCGTCGCGGGCTACAATGGAGAAGGTATGGGCGAGGCCGTTTTCTTGTTTGAAAAATTGGGCATGAACAAGGCTACTTGTAAATAGAAACAGAAAAAATAGCAGGTTTCTCATGGTGTTTGGATTTAAGACGGAATGTAATAACAAGGAGTGGAACAGCGAGGATCAAAATCAGTTTGCGCCAAAATCGCGTCATTTTATTGGAAAAGTATTCGTCTGAATTGGGCGACTAAAACCAATTAGGTATAAAAATCGGTGGCTCGGCATTTGGTAGTTTTTCAAGGTGCATTTATTTCCTATTTTTACCCATCACTCACCAAACAACACGCACAAACATGCAGAAATACGCCCTACTCCTCCTGTTGGCGCTGAACTCCATTACCACCTGGAGCCAAGACAAAACGCCCACGATCACCGACAAAACCAAAAACAGCAAAACCTATAGCGGCTATTTCAATTTTTATTGGGACGAAAAAGATGGCAAGATCTGGCTCGAAATCGACAAGTGGGATCAGGAAATCCTCTACGTCAATGGCCTTTCCGCCGGGGTGGGCTCCAACGACATTGGTCTGGACCGTAACCAACTGGGCAGTGACCGCATCGTGCGTTTTGTACGCATTGGCCCCAAGGTGCTGATGATGCAGCCCAATTACGACTATCGCGCCATCAGCAACAACCCAGATGAAGCCCGCTCCGTGGCCGAAGCTTTTGCCAGTTCCACCCTCTGGGGTTTTAAAGTGGAAGCCGAAGAAAACGGTAAAGCCTTGGTCGATTTTACCCCTTTCCTCCTGCGCGACGCCCACGGCGTAGGCAACCGCCTGCGTACCTCCCGTCAGGGTAGTTACAATGTGGATGCTACCCGTTCGGCCATTTTCCTGGAGCGCACCAAAAACTTTCCAAAAAACAGCGAATTTGAAGCCATCATTACCTTTTCGGGGGATCCCCAAGGCGAATGGGTGCGTTCGGTGACTCCTAGTCCTGATGCGATTACTGTGCGCATGCACCACAGCTTGATCGAACTCCCCGATGCCAATTACAAACCCCGCATCTACGACCCCCGTGCGGGCTACTTCATGACTGGCTATCGGGATTATGCAACACCCATTGAACAGCCTGTGTTCAAACGCTTCATCACCCGCCACCGTTTGGAAAAAAAAGACCCCCAAGCCGCCATTAGTGATCCGGTCGAACCGATCATTTACTACCTCGACCGTGGCGCACCCGAGCCCATCAGATCAGCACTGCTGGAAGGCGCTCGTTGGTGGAACCAGGCCTACGAAGCCGCCGGATACCGCAATGCTTTCCAGGTTGAAGTACTGCCCGAAGGCGCCGACCCCATGGACGTACGCTACAACCTGATCAACTGGGTACACCGCTCCACCCGGGGCTGGAGCTATGGTAGCTCGGTTACCGATCCGCGTACGGGGGAGATCATCAAAGGGCATGTACTACTGGGCTCCCTGCGCGTACGCCAGGACTTTTTGATTGCTCAAGGTATGATCGAAGCTTATGAAAATGGCACCAATCCCGACCCAAGGCTCAAAGAAATGGCACTGGCGCGTTTGCGGCAATTGTCGGCGCATGAGGTTGGGCACACCTTGGGCCTGGCTCATAATTTTGCGGCTAGTGTCAAAGATCGCTCCTCAGTGATGGATTATCCACACCCAATGATTACGCTGGACAACAATGGAAACATCGATTTTTCCAAAGCCTACGCCGTAGGAATTGGGGATTGGGACAAGCGCAGCATCACCTTCGGCTATCAGGACTTCCCCGACGGAACCGACGAAGCTGGGGAGTTGAAAAAAATCATTGACGAGAACCTTAAAATGGGTTTTCAATACATCACCGATGAAGACTCGCGTGCACCGGGTGGTGCGCACCCTTACTCCCACCTTTGGGACGAGGGCAAGTCTGCACCGGAAGAACTGCGGCGCATCATGCGCGTACGTCAAAAGGCCTTAGATGGCTTTAGTGAAAAAAACATTCCCGTAGGAGCACCCATGGGAACCCTGGAAAGTGTGTTGGTTCCGGTATACCTCGCTCACCGTTATCAGGTAGAAGCAACCGCTAAAATGGTTGCGGGCGTCAATTATACCTATGCCACGAGGGGCGACGGACAAGCGACGAACCAAATGATTGACGATGTCGCGCAACGCGATGCGCTCAATGCCTTGATCGCCACCCTCAAACCAGATTTTTTGGCCATTCCCGAACGCATCATCGCCTTGATTCCACCACAACCGAGTGGTTATCGCCGCGACCGGGAGTTGTTTAAAGTATATACCGGGCTTACTTTTGATCCCATCGCTGCTGCCGAAAGTTCAGTGGAACATACTCTGGATCTACTGCTGCACCCACAACGCCTGGCACGCCTAGTGGAGCAAAACGCACGCAGCAAAACGCGGCTGGGACTGGCAGAATTATTGGATGCATTGTTTGCTGTGGTGCAGAGAGACCGTCCAATTACCAATCCCTACCTGATGGAATTGAATCGCATGACCGAAAAATCCCTGCTACATCACGTACTGAATCTGGCCGGAGACAAAGAGATCAATCAACAGGTAGCGGCACACGCTTTATTGAGCTTGTCTAAACTGGAGTTGAATTTGGCCAGTTTTGGCGCTTCAAGGGATGCCAATCAAAGTGCGCATTACGCATACCTGCGCGAGCAGTTGCGCACTTTCCGGGCTGATCCTTCCGTGTATAAGGTGCCCGCCGGGCCGGCGATGCCGGATGGCGCGCCGATTGGTTGTGGAGAATAAAAAAGACTTAGAGCGCTTATCAGACAATAAATTCAGCCCCGATAAGCGCTCCAATGTTAAATTTATCCTAGCTTAGCCTACAACAACAATTTGCTGAGCATCACTCACTAATGGTCATTAAATACAAAAAGCCTTCGCCATTTTTATCTCCTTTTGTAGCACATTTTTGGGAGAAATACAGTCCTGAAAATCAGCAAATTGGCTACGAAACAGAGACTGTTTTGCCTGAGAACTACCTCAATCTTACCTTTTCACTAGGTTCTGCCTATTTCCGATCACTCGAAGAAAAAAGCCCTTTTGCGGCACTGAACACCCCTCAATTGGAAACCCTCCATACCGGGCACAATTTTTACAAACACCAAGCCAATAACCATATTTTTGGCATCAAGTTTTTGCCAGGAGGCCTTTATCCTTTTGTCCATCTGGATTTTATGGATCTGATCAACGTAAGTTTGGAAATGGATCAAATTTTTGGAACAGAAGCCAATTTATTGGCAGAAGAATTGTATCATCTCTCGGATTTTGAAGGACGTATTGAGCGGGTTGAGCGTTTTTTAAGCAAGAAGCTGATCGAGCGCCGCCTGCAAAAATTTCGCTTCATTCAAGCGGGGACTCAACTTTTGGCACGTCAAACTCCCGACGCAGGGATAGCCAGTTTGACGGAAGAATTGAATACGAACTACAAGACCCTCTCCCGCGCTTTTTATGAAGTGATTGGCATTTCACCCAAACATTTTGCCCAAATTCAGCGCTTTGAACATGCCCTGGAATTGCTTTTTTTAAAACCAGAATGGAGTTGTACACAAATTGGATACCACTTGGGGTATTATGATCAGGCGCATTTTATCCGCGAGTTCAAACGGTTTGCGCATCAGACTCCATCGGCCTATCGGGAAAGTACGGGCAAAGTGGAAACCGTGGAACAACACAAAGATTTTCAGCAGTTTTTATCCCTGGAACATTTGCTGCACTACGAGGTAAAGGTGTACTAATCCGTATTGGCATTCAATTGCTGATTCCCGCTTTTTGTCCAAAATATACAATTCTGTGGAGCGAATATTCGCCAATTTTGTACTCAATAGTGTATGAAACATCACACAGTAGTGAAATTGTAAAGGGGAGCACTACTGCTCCCCTTTTATTTTGAGCTTGGATCAAGCGGTTACATCACAGATTTCTACAGCTTTGCGCAAACTGCCCAGTTTGTCTTGTGCTACAGGAATGAACTCCTGGGCCACAAAACCTTTGTATCCAGTAGCAGCAATCGCCTTCATGATGGCGGGGTAATTCAATTCTTGGCTTTCATCAATTTCATGCCGTCCAGGTACACCCGCAGTATGGTAATGGCCAAAATATTTGTTGTGCTTTTTGATGGTGGCAATAACGTCACCTTCCATGATTTGCATGTGGTAGATGTCGTAGAGCAGTTTCAAGTTGGTGTTTCCCACTTTTTCAAGCAATTGCACGCCCCATTCGGTGTGATCGCATTGATAATCCTTGTGGTTGACTTTGCTGTTGAGCAGTTCCATCACGAGCGTTACGCCCAGTTTTTCCGCTTGTTTGACGATGGGGTCTAAGCCCTTTGCGCAATTTTCCAGCCCCTCAGTGTCACTTTTTCCACGGCGATTGCCCGAAAAGACGATGATGTTGGGGATACCCGCGTCCGCTGCTTTTTGCAGCAGCTCGGGGAACATGCTCTGGTACTTGGCATGGTTGTTGACTTCGTTGAAACCATCGGTCAGGCTGATGAATGGAGCATTGCCAATGGCGCAGGTCATTCCATACTTTTTGAGAACGGCCCAATCATTGACGCCCACCAATTCGATGGAAGTGATGCCCATGTCTTTGACCTTTTCGGCCATGGCTTCCAGAGGCAGGTCATTGAAGCACCACTTGCAAACGGAGTGCTGAAAAGGAGCTTTGCTGTCCATAGTTGATTCTTTTTTGTTGCTGCCACTTAGCATAGAGGTCATGCCTGGGACCTGAGTTGCCGCCAGACCCAAAAGACCAGTGTTGATTGCTTCTCGCCTGTTCATGTTTATAGCGTTTTTTCGGTTATCCTCTCTTGCGTAAATAATTGGGTTACGCATCGGAGTTTTTTTTATCACCAATAAAAATCAATACTTTGGCAAATTAAGAAAAATGTGAGGGTAAAAAAGCGCTTGAGGGAAACAATTTTCTTTGCTTCTGATTATTGACCAAAGGATGTTCTAAAACTGAGGATGAAAAGCGTTTTGCCGGGGTACTTTACGGCAGTAAAGCACTTGGCAAAGAATTGGAGAAAATGTAAAAGCGCCGAACAAAATCTCGTAAAAGGACTTCAAATATAAAGTACAACCATCAAAAATTCCGAGAATATTGTACTTTTGCACCGCTCTAATTACCGATAACCTTTGTTTCACCACCATAAAAATTCGTAACCAGCCATGCCTTTTGATATCGACATGCTGAAGGCTCACTACGAGTCACTGCCCGCCAGAGTAAATGCGGCTAAGCAAGCGCTGGGTCGTCCTTTGACACTCACCGAAAAAATTCTCTACGCACATTTGCACGCCGACTCTCCGATGCAAAGTTATGCTCGTGGCAAAGACTATGTCTTTTTTGCCCCCGACCGCGTAGCGATGCAAGACGCAACGGCACAAATGGCCTTGTTGCAATTTATGATGTGTGGTCGGGACAAAACTGCAGTACCCAGTACTGTTCACTGCGATCACTTGATTTTGGCCAAAGAAGGGGCGAATACCGACCTTAAAACGGCGGTAGATGTCAACTCGGAGGTATACGATTTCTTGTCCAGCGTATCCAATAAGTACGGCATCGGATTCTGGAAACCCGGTGCAGGTATCATTCACCAAACAGTGCTTGAAAACTACGCCTTCCCTGGTGGGATGATGATTGGTACCGACTCTCATACACCTAACGCGGGTGGTTTGGGCATGCTGGCCATTGGAGTAGGTGGTGCTGATGCGGTTGACGTAATGGTGGGCATGGCCTGGGAACTCAAAATGCCTAAACTGATTGGGGTTAAACTCACGGGTAAGTTGAGCGGCTGGACTTCGCCTAAAGACGTCATCCTCAAGGTAGCTGGTATCCTGACGGTTAAAGGGGGAACGGGTGCCATTGTAGAATACTTTGGTGAAGGTGCGCAAGCCATGTCCTGTACAGGTAAAGGCACCATCTGCAACATGGGGGCCGAAATTGGTGCTACAACTTCTACTTTTGGCTACGATGAATCCATGAGCCGTTACTTCCGCGCTACTGAGCGCCACGATGTAGCCGATTTGTGCGATTCCGTAAAAGAATACCTGACTGGCGATGACGAATGTTACGCCAATCCCGAAAAATATTTCGATCAGGTCATTGAAATTGACCTCAATACCCTCGAACCACACGTTAACGGCCCCTACACACCAGACCTGGCTTGGCCCATCTCCGAGTTTGCGAAAGCAGTAAGAGAAAACGGCTATCCCCAAAAACTGGAAGTAGGTTTGATCGGTTCTTGTACCAACTCTTCCTACGAAGATTTGGATCGCGCTGCTTCGATTGCCCGCCAGGCTAAGACCAAAAAACTGGTGGCCAAAGCAGAGTTCACCATCACGCCAGGATCAGAGCAGATTCGCTACACGGTTAACCGCGATGGCCAATTGGCTACTTTTGAAGAAATTGGTGGCGTCGTGATGGCCAACGCTTGTGGGCCTTGTATCGGTCAATGGTCGCGTCATACCGACGACCCTACCCGTGCCAACTCGATCATCACTTCATTTAACCGCAACTTCTCCAAGCGCAACGACGGTAACCCACAAACCCGTTCTTTCGTCGCTTCTCCGGAGATTGTAACCGCATTTGCCATTGCTGGAGACCTGACTTTTAACCCACTGACCGATACCTTGATCAACGAGGATGGCCAGGCGGTGATGTTGGATCCACCAAGTGGTGTTGAATTGCCAGCCAAAGGTTTTGCCGTAGAAGATGCGGGCTATTTGGCTCCAGCTGCCGATTCTAGTAAGGTCGTGATCAGCGTATCTCCAAGTTCCAACCGCTTGCAATTGCTCACGCCATTCAAACCAATCACCAACGATCAGGTACAAGGCATGCGCATTTTGATCAAAGCGAAAGGCAAATGTACTACCGACCACATTTCAATGGCGGGTCCTTGGTTGGAATTCCGTGGTCACTTGCAGAACATTGCCAAAAATACCTTCATCAGTGCCGTTAACTACTTCAATGGTGAAGTCAATCAGGTGCTGAATCTGGTGACCAACACTTATCTGGCGGTTCCTGATTCTGGTTTGGCTTATCGCGATGCAGGCATCAGCACAGTGGTGTTTGGTGAAGAAAACTACGGAGAAGGATCTTCCCGGGAGCACGCAGCGATGCAGCCACGCTTCCTGGGTGTGAAAGCCGTGGTGGTAAAATCTTTTGCCCGTATTCATGAAACCAACCTAAAAAAGCAGGGCGCATTAGCCCTTACTTTTGCCAATCCGGAAGATTACGAAAAAATCCGTCAGGACGATTCGATCGATATCCAGGGTTTCGAAAGTATGGCGCCAGGGAAATCCATCACGATGGTGTTGAACCACTCTGATGGTACTGCCGAAAGCATCGAGCTGCTGCATACCTACAATGAACAACAAATTGAATGGCTGCGCGCAGGTTCAGCTTTGAATAAAATTCGGCAGGAAATGGGCGTTGCATAGCCTCCAATCGAATGATACACAAACGGAAAGCCGCTCATGAAAATGGGCGGCTTTTCTCGTTTAAACCACCCTTTTATCGATCAAAATTTAAACCTGTCGATAAAATCCGGCACTCGGGGGAAAAAAATGGACAGCTTAACGATTTGCTAACAATTTGCCCAGCATATAACTAACCGACTTGTAAGCTATCACCGACTTAATTTTTTGAATTATGAAAAAAACGGGCACACTACTCATTGGCTTCCTGTTGCTCAACTTGGGCATTGCCGGAGCAGCAGATGTAAAAACCGGAGAAAAAGTAACCCTCTCCCAGGATGCACCCCATAACGTTTACGTGGCCGGGGGCAAGGTAAGCGTCAATGCCAAAGTCCACGGAGACTTGGTAGGTGCTGGGGGGAAAATCCACGTCAACGGCATCACTCAACAAGATGTGCTACTGGCTGGTGGTGAAATTGAAATCGATGCCGAGAGTGAAGGCGATGTCCGCATCTTGGGCGGCGACATTCACATCACTAAAAACGTGAAAGGCGACCTCACCATCACGGGTGGTAAAATCCGTATTGCCGAAGGGGTGACCATTGGCGGTGACTTGATTGTAGCCGGCGGGGAAGTGAAACTAAATGGCGATGTGCTTGGTAAAATCCATATCGCGGGTGGAAAACTGTTCCTCAATGGCAACGTTGAAGGCGGAATTGAAGCCAAAGCAGGTTTCATCGAAATCAATGGTCGCGTCAATGGCGAATGTGAATTGGCTTCTCAAAAGCTGATTCTCGGAGACAAGGCTTTTTTTGCTGGCAATGTCAAATACTGGACAAAGCACCATAGCCCAAGTTTTTCGGGTAAACTTGCCGATGGCGTAAAAGCAACTTACCATGCTGGCTTAAAAACGGATTGGTTGGATCAGGACTATGACATGGGTGACATGTCTCACAAGATTAAACGTGGAGTTGGTTTTTTCCAAATCTTCAGTGGCTTGTTGATGACTTTTTTGCTGATTGCATTTGGCGATAAAATGTTCACCCGTTATTCCGGCCAGGCTTCCAAAAACCTAGGACCTGCATTTGGCTTGGGGGCAATGCTTTTGATTGGTATTCCAATTCTCTCTGGCGTTGCTTTTGTCACCATCATTGGGATTCCCTTGGGCGTCATTGGAATGGGGGCTTATGGCATCATGATGAGTATGTCTGTTGCACTACCTGCCGTGATCGGCGCGTACGAATGGCGTAAACTCAAAGATCAAAACTGGACCAGAGGTGGAATCACACTAGTGGCTATTGGTTTGTTTTTGGGGCTGCGTTTGACGGCTAAAATTCCGGTGTTTGGTTGGCTGCTGGCCTTCTTTGCTACCGCGGCAGCATTCGGATACATTTATATGATTATACGCAAGAAAATTGAACCTTCTGCTGAAGCTTCTAATCAATCCGATGAGGATAAAGATGGAGAAGACTTTGTATAATTGAGTTTCCCTAAAATCTAAAAGCCCAGGTTACCGATCACAAGGTGGCTTGGGCTTTGTTTATATAGCCCAAGTTTTATACTTTTATTAAAAAAAAAACAGCGTATGAAACCAATCTGGATTGAAATTCCAACTACCGATATCCAACGGGCCAAAACCTTTTATGAAAGCGTTTTTGACGAAAAACTGCAAGTTCTGGATATGGGAGAATTCAAAATGGCCATTTTTACTTCCGGTGGCTTTGCCCTCTGCCAGCTTAAAGACGTGTATCGGCCCAGCACTGAAGGCCCTCTGATTTATTTAAATGCAAATCCCGATCTCAATAGCATCCTCGAAAAAGTTGCTCCAGCCGGAGGAGAAATCCTGATTGAAAAAAGACAAATTTCAGAAGAGCAAGGCTACATGGCCGTGTTTATTGATACGGAAGGAAACCGTTTGGGTTTGCGTTCAAAAAATTAATTCAGCCTTAGTACCTCATTTGCTTTTATTTTAGCACTAACGCAGCAACTGGATGAGCCCTTCGTCCTGGTACAGGGTAGCATCATTTGATGCAAAGCGGTAGCGTATTCGAAACACATAGACTCCACTGGGTTGATCTTGATCACCGTGTTGTCCATTCCAAGCTGTAGTAGCCTGCTTACTTTGAAAAACCAGACCACCCCAACGGTTAAAAATGAGCAGTTCGTATGTTCCCAATTCACAAGGCGTGAGGGGAGCCCAAGTATCGTTGATGTTATCGCTATTGGGAGAAAAGATTTCGGGAAAATAAAACTTGCAAGAACACAACAAAGGTTTTTCTAAAAACTCAATGCTGTCTCGGACGGTGCAGCCACCCAATTTGCCTTCCAGCCAGTACAAGCCCGGGTCTTCTACGGTCAATTGAGGATCGGTAGAACCATTACTCCAGAGGTAGCTGTCAAATTTACTTGCGGTTTTTAAGTTGAGGTTTTCAATGGCGCAGTACGTGGTATCATTGCCCAGGTCAATTTTGGGGCAAATCAGCGAAAAGTCGTCCACAAAAATCCAGGCTTCACCAGCACTCTCTAAAATCACCGTAAGGTAAAGGCCATTGGTGGGTGGTTTGAATTGAAATTGGTGCCGGGTCCAATCATTGTGGAGTTCAAATGCGGTAAAAAGGAGTTCACCATGTGAAGTGGGATTGCTGGCAATGCCCACCGACAAACGTGCCGGGCCATTGATTACCCGCCCAATTTTTTCATAAAACTGTAACGTATACGTTTGTCCAGGCATCAAGGGTTCGGATAGTCTGAGGCCGATAGCGTCCGTGAGGCCAGCAATTACTGTCATTGCTACGAAATGGGTGCCTCGCACAGCGTTGCCATAATTGCAGGGTGCCGATAGGATATCCAATTCATTTTTTTCACCAAAACCCACCACGTTGGGCATGGCAGCCGTAAAAACCTGGTTGCTGAGGTTGATGCCGCAGTTTTGGCCAGACCCTTCAAAACTCCCATTAAGGATACGTTGTGCAGATAATACAATAGGGGCAGCCAATACATAAATGGCAAGGAGTATACATCGATTCATGTCCTGTTGTTGTGATCTACCTAAAAGTACCACAACCTTGTTGATAAAGTAAAAAACGCTGAGGATAATGTAGCGATATGTCGTCTAGTTTTGTTCAGAACCAACGACGCTGCATTCCAAGCTACTGATGAGCTCTTCCATTTTTTTCTTCGGGAGGCGGGGATTACAACGTTCCAAACGTTTAAGAAGGATGATGGCCGTTTGAGGAGTGCAGATGGCCTGTTCGACCAATTGGGTGATGACCCATAAAGAACCAAATACGGTGAGGCCATTGTCCTGAGCTTCTTTGCGCAGATCGCCGTCGCCACTGAGTAGTGGGCACTTGCGCTGAACGGCTAGAAAAAGAACCGACTTATCGGTGAGGCGTTTGAGGTTGCGGCGGGTGCGAAAGCGCAGGATGTTCATCATCTCTTCGCCGCTGAATTCGATGATTTCGACCCGCTCAGGTGTCAGGCAGCGATCCAATGTGGCCTTTTGTTCGGGGTGGTTGATTTCATTGACCACAAACCCGGTTGTCAGGATGCGGTAATCCAATTGCATAAAATACTCCATAGCTCCCGCTTTGATCAGGTCGATGAACACATTGGTATCGGTGATGATGAGGTCTTTCATGCCAACTGTTCAAGTTTGTCCCGAAATTCGCCCAAATTCATTTCAGCCAAATGAGCGGCGTGATTGATCGAAATGACTTCTTGCCCTATGGCTCGGTACAAGAGTTGGGTGAAGCGTCGTGGTCGTTCTTTCCCCCCAAAATCACCTGGTTCATCCCGATGGTAACCTTTGATGCGGTAATTGGTATTGAGCCGACGGTAGGTATTGGCATTGATGATGCCCAGGTGCAAGGCCCGTGGGAACAAAGCCGCAATAGAGATGCCCCAACGTTCTTTGATCAGTTCCAGCTCCTGTAAAAAGAAGTGAAACCGCTCCTGGGCCATTTCCGCCCGGGCCATTGCGGCAGGATAGAGCACTGCGGAGGCGAAAGTATGGCAAAGTCTTTCGACATCTTTTTCTTCCAGCTGTGCTGCAAACGGTAGGCTGTGGTGCGCCAATTCGTGTAGTGCCGTAAAACGTTTGCGTACCGCGTTGTGCTTTTTGTTGAGCACGATGATGCGATGCCCTTGTACCAATGCTTTTAACCCGTCAAAAGCATCGTCAGCGTCTACTTCGAGTACTTTAAAGCCTTGGTCTTCGAGCATTTCGATCACGCTGGGGATGGGGTCGTAGCCCAGGTTCCACTGCTTGCGTAAGGCTTCGGCGGCAGCTTCGGCATCCGCAGCATTGCGCACCGGGGTTTCGTACTGAAACTCGCTGACCGGAATGGACAGTTGCAACAAATGTTCCAATTCCAGGTATCTTTCCAAAAAGGCGCGGGCTTTTTCAATTACGGCAACTTCTGCCGTTTTGCTGAGGCGCGATATTTTTTTGCGGAACTCAATGCCTTGGAGTTCTACTTTTTGGTCGGGTTCAGAAAAAAAGAAATCCACCGTGACATTCAATGCCTTGGACAAACGGATGAGTACCGTGCTGCCGGGCATCATCTCACCCTTCTCGTATTTGTTGAGGGCTTGTCGGGTCACGGCATTCTCCATTTTGTCGGCTAAATCCTGTAGCGACAATCCTGCCATTTTCCGGGCACTCGTAAGCCGTTGACCAAATAAATTTTCCATTATTAATGCTCCTTTCCTCGTGGTTAAATACACAATGATATTTGTGGTTTTGAGAATCCGAGGTTTGGTTGACAAAATTACATAAAAAATAAATTTTGTCAACCATTTTTAAGGAAAAATTTGCAGAATTGATAAAATGTTTTATTTTTGTAGCTATGCAATAATTTTAAAACAAACATAAGGCACCTTCGAGCAAAAACCACATGGCCACAGAAATCATGCAAAACATTTACCTGATCCGGGAAGGAACAATCGCTGAAGTAGTGGGTTTGAGCCTGCTTATCCCTGAATTCAGTGCACCATACCAGGAGGACGAGTATACCCTGCGTTTGCAAGGGGTGCCCTCGCTCATTTTGGTTGCCGAGCATGCTGATCGGGTGGTTGGATTTAAAGTTGGCTACGCCAAAAGAGCCGAAATTTTTTACTCCTGGATGGGTGCGGTATTGCCTGAATACCGCCAGTCGGGGGTGGCCAAGGCTCTGGCACAAGCCCAGGAAAATTGGGCGAAACTGCATGGCTTTCAATTCATTCAATGCAAAACGAGGAACCGCCTGAAGGCGATGTTGCATTTCGCCTTGGGCAATGGATTTGACATCATTGGGGTGGAACCTAGAGCGGTGGTAGGGGAGCATCGCATTTTACTGCAGAAATCCCTCGAATACTGAATATTTCGCCCAATTTTTAACAACCCAACAACAATCCCTCACATAATATTTTTCCAAAAACGCAGTTCTCCTTTAGTACCAACCTATTGCCTATGAGCACCATTGTCAACTGTGCAGTGGGAACCCTGACTGCCTATTCGCCAAACCCCGTCAAACCTTGGGACCAAAGCCGAGTGCAACACCTCTACCGCCGCATGGGGTTTGGAATCACCCCCGCCGAAATCAAGGCGGCCTTGAAGCGCAGCCCCAGCGAACTGGTGGATGCTCTGGTCACCGAGGCCATGAACATGCCGCTACCACCCGCACCCGCCTGGGCCAATTTGGAATACAAAGACTACAAGAATTTCGACCAGGAAATTGGGCCGCAATACATCGAGTGGACGACCCGCTGGATGCGTGATATGTACAAAAACGGTTTTCGGGAAAAACTTGCCTTGTTTTGGCACAACCACTTTGTCACTCAGGGAGAGACCTACGTTTGCCCTTCGTACTTATACGCTTACCATAAAATTTTGCAGCAAAATTGCCTGGGCGATTTTAAGGCCTTTGTCAAAACAATGGGGACTACTCCAGCCATGTTGATTTACCTCAACGGAGTACAAAACAACCGATTTTCACCCAACGAAAACTACGCCCGTGAGTTGTACGAGCTCTTCACTCTCGGGCGCGACAATGGCTATACCCAGCAAGACATCGTAGAAACCGCACGGGCGCTCACAGGTTGGAATGGTTTCACGGCCATTTGTGCGCCGATTGGATACAATCCCGTTTTTTTTGATTCGGGCAACAAAACCATTTTTGGGAAAACGGCTGCGTATAATTACGATACCCTGCACGATTTGTTGTTTCAGGAGCGCGCTGAACAAATTTCGACCCATATTTGCCGCAAGATCTACCGCCATTTTGTTCATCCGGAAGTAGATGAAACCATTGTTCAAGGCCTGGCCAAAACCTTCCGCGACAACAAGTTTCAGCTAGCCCCGGTATTCAGGCAGCTTTTTAAAAGTGAACATTTTTTTGACGATGAAGTGATGGGCACCATCATCAAAAGTCCACTTGAGTTGATGATCAGTTTTTTCCGCCAGGGAGGCTTTGCCTTTGAACAACAAGAGACAACTCTGGGAGTGGTGTATTTGGCGGGCGAATTGGGTCAGCAAATCTTCCAACCTGTAGATGTGGCAGGCTGGCCGGGTAACCGCAATTGGGTCAACAGCGCGACGCTGACTGGCCGTTGGGCATCATTGGATTTGGGCATCTATGGTCTGTACACTGCTGAACCAGAAAGCTACCGTGCTTTGGCTAAAGCCCTCAGCCCCAAACACGACGATCCTGTGCTTACCGCCCGGGCTATTGTTGATTTTTGGTTGCCCAAGGGCTTGTACCGCGATGCCGATTATGCCCAGGCAGTCAAAACCTTCAAGTGGGAAGTGCCCGAAACGTACTACACCAGCGGTTCCTGGAACCTCGAATGGGAGTACGTTCCCGCACAGGTTGCCCTGCTGATACAACACATTGCGCGCTTGCCAGAATTTCAATTGACCTAATACCATCAGCCATGCTCAAACATAAACAAGGTACTTCGCTACAAGATCCCCAAGCGCATGCCCTTTCCCACGAATCCTGGAACCGCCGTACTTTTCTGCGCATGTTGGGCTTGAGTGGAGCTGGTTCCATCCTGCTTGGCCGCACTCCGGTGACCGCATTGGCCAGTTCACAGCTGGCCGCATTGCTCAGTGCCATGGAAGGTGAGCGCATTCTGGTACTCATTCGTCTCAAAGGTGGGAACGACGGGATCAATACCATCATCCCCGTTTTTGATTACAGCACCTATAAAAGTTTGCGCCCGGGCATTGCCATTCCAAACAATCAAATCATCAACCTCAATCCTTCCTTTGGCATCCAGAACCGCATGGGGGCATTGGAAAAAATGTGGAAAGATGGGGACATGAAGGTGGTACACAGCGTAGGCTATCCCGAACAAAACCTGTCCCATTTCCGCTCTTCCGATATCTGGGCTACGACTAGCGATGCAAAAGTCCTGGAACCCAGCGGTTGGCTGGGGCGTTGGCTGGAAGACGTCAATCCCGATTACCTGAGCAAGCCGCCCAAAATGCCACCGGCGATTCAAATTGGTGGGGCGGGAAACCTCGCATTCACCAACACCAAAAACGACAACATGGCGGTGGTGGTCAACGATCCGGAAGAATTAGCCAGAATTGCCCAAAGTGGCCGTTTGTACGACCCCCTCGACGTGCCAGATTGTTACTACGGTGAGCAACTCACTTACCTGCGAACCCTTACCAATACGACTTTTACTTACGCCCAAGGCATCGAAACTGCGTACAAAGCGGGCAAAAATACCGTTGAATACCCCGCCAATCTGGGCGCACAGCTGGCCCTGGTGGCTCGCTTGATCAAAGGAGGTTTGGGCACGCGACTATATATGGTCACCTTGGATGGCTTTGACAACCACGCCGACCAAAACAACAATCACCCGGCGCTATTGGAAAACATCGCGCAATCGGTTAGTTTGTTTTACCAGGATTTACAAGCGGGGGGCTGGGCGGATAAGGTACTCGCCATGACCATTTCCGAGTTTGGCCGCAGGCCCGAACAAAACGCTTCACAAGGTACCGACCATGGTGCAGCTGCTCCTTTGATGCTTTTTGGACCAGGGCTCAACGGCAATGGTTTTATCGGCAAAAATCCCAATCTGAAGGACCTGGATGAGGATGGCAATTTGAAATTTTCAACCGATTTTCGACAGATTTACGCCACCGTGCTGGAAAACTGGCTGTGTATTGGCAGTGCAGAAGTGGATGCCGTGATGGGGCGCCGGTTTGATCGGCTGCCTACCCTTGGCTTGCAATGTTCGCCAAGTACGGGTACGATAGCAGTTCAGGCCCGCCGTTTGGCCATGAAGGTGAGTACCGGACAGCGTGAAGTACGTGTCCAATATGATTTGCCTGAAAGTATGGCGGTACAAATCCGCATTGTTGGTATTACTGGGCAGGTATTGCAGGAGCAAAACCTGGGACAACGCATGTCTGGTGAACAGCAGAGCAATTTGCGTCTTCGGGAAAACATCCTCCCCGGCATCTACATCGTACAAATATTGGCTGGAAACCGGATAGGATCGGAGAAGGCATTTTTGCATTGATGGTAAAATTGCCAGCATTCCTCGTATCTTTGAGCGGCAATTTAATCCGATATGCAACTCTACGATCAAATCCAGGAAGCCATGGCGTTCCTTCGTTCAAAGACTGACTTTGAACCCGATTTTGGCATCATCCTCGGTACTGGCTTGAGTGATTTAGCACAGGAAATCGAACGTGTAGCCGTTTTTCCATACAAAGAAATTCCCCATTTCCCCATTTCTACAGTGGAAAGCCACAAGGGGGAATTGGTATTTGGATACCTGGCAGGCCGCAAGGTGGTGGCCATGGCTGGCCGTTTTCACTATTACGAAGGCTACACCATGCAACAAATCACCTTCCCGGTGCGGGTGATGAAATTCCTGGGCATTCAGCGCCTGTTCATCAGCAACGCAGCGGGCAGTGTAAACCAACACATTTACGCTGGAGATTTAATTTTTCTGAAAGACCACATCAACTTACAAGCCGACAATCCACTAAGAGGACACAACGATGAGCGCCTGGGGCCTCGTTTTCCCGATATGCTGCACGCCTACGATCGAAAACTCAATGCCCGAGCACTTGAGATTGCCCGGGCACAAGGGGTAGCTGCGCACGAAGGTGTTTATTTGGGGCTGCAAGGACCCAATTTAGAGACCCCCGCTGAATACAATTTTGCCCACCTCATGGGCGCGGACGTAGTCGGTATGTCTACCGTACCCGAGGTATTGGTAGCCCGGCATATGGATGTACCCCTACTTGTGGTAAGCATTGCCACCAACCGTTGTTATCCCATTGAGGACATAAGGGAAACCAGCCTCGACGATGTGGTCGCGGTGGCAAAAGGTGCAGAAAAACGTTTGTCGGGAATCATCAAAGCCCTTTTGGAAGAACTTTAGAGCACTTGTTAGGTATTTACAAGCACGCTACATGGGGCTAATCCTGCAAAATACGGTAAGCGCCATAGCCCAAAAGACCCACGACAACGATGATCCCGATCAGGGAAAAGGCATTGCTCGCCATAATATTGAGGGTTGGCATCAATTGAGAAATCCCTGCACCAACCATGGCTACGATCAAAATGCCTACCAAGATTTGTTTGCTTTTCATTGTGTTTGCATTAATTAGCTGCAAAACTGCAATTTTTTGAGCAAAATTGCTGGTAAAATTGATCATGCTGTTTCATTAAGTTTAAGTTTACCATTCTTAATGACCAATACCCGTTTGTGCAGGTAATAAGTAAGTCCACCCGCAACCAAGCCCATGATGAGAATAAGCCAATGCATATTGAGCGCGGCATGAAAAGTAAACACAAACAGGATAAAAGCGGTATTGACAAAAACCAAAATGGCCGTAGCTTCCATATGGCTGTAGCCAGCATCGATCAACAGATGATGGATGTGCCGCCGGTCGGGCTTAAAAGGCGAGGTGCCCCGCATCATTCTGGTGATGAACACCCGCAGGGTATCAAAAATGGGAATGATCATAATGCCTATCGCCACAGCGGGTGCACCATTGAAGCGATAAGCATGATCAAGGGGAAGGTTATGGTTGAAGTCGATGAATTTGACAATCAGGGTAGCACAAATTAACCCAATGAGTAAGGATCCCGTATCACCCATGAAAATTTGGGCGGGTGAAATGTTGTAGCGCAAAAAAGCCAAAATACCACCCATTGAGGCATAAGCAACTGCTGTATATTCAATCTGACCAGTTAAATAAAACCAGCAACCCAAGACTCCACAAATCAAGGCACCAATACATGCAGCCAGGCCATCTATCCCATCAATAAGGTTGAAGGCATTGACCAAAACCAGGATGGTAAAAATGGATACAAAGAGGTAGAACAACGGATGAAACGCATTGTGAATCCCCAATAGTCCATGAAAACTGTGGAGCTGAACATCAGATTTGACCACAATAATGGTAGCTGCGAATACCTGGGCAAGTAGTTTTTTGTCGGGCGATACTGGAGCAATATCGTCCTTAGCCCCGATCAGAAAAATAATCACAAATGCCCCCAACAGGTACTGAACCTGCGAAAAAACAGGGCTTGGGGTCCACATAATGATGGCAAAAATGACTCCTCCAAAAACAGCAATGCCCCCTAGTGATGGCGTACTTACCTCATGCGAACTTCTTTCTCCTGGATCATCCATCAGGTTTTTTGCCAACGCTATCCTGATAATGGATGGAATAGCAAAATAAGTCAATAAAAATGCCGTGAGAAAGCATTGGATAATCAGTTCCATGGGATCAGGAATTTTTTCTACTAAAATCGGATTACTATGTTGTTGATTAAGCTCGCGTCAAAAACTGGAATCGTCAATCTTTTCTAACCAGTTGGATATTTCCTGAGCTACTGCCTCCACACAACCTTTCTGGAAGGGAGAATTGATTCCAGCCAGATCTACCAATTCTAGAAAGGATTTGCTGCCTCCCGCTTTGCACAGTCTTACGTAGCTTTCCCAGGCACTGGCATGATCCTCCTGATCCCATTTCCAATACTGAAAGGCACAAATCTGGGCGAGTACGTAATCGATATAGTAAAACGGGGTAGTGAACACATGTCCTTGCCTCTGCCAGTAGCCACCATTCTTCAAGAAAGAATTGTCGCCATAATTTCGTTGAGGCAAGTATTTTTTTTCCAAATCTGACCATACCTGGTTGCGTTCGGCAGGGCTCATCTCTGGATTGGCATACACGATGTGCTGAAATTCATCAATTGCGGTGCCATAGGGTAAAAAGTAAATAGCATTGGACAAATGCATGAATTTGTATTTATCAGCCTGTGGGCCAAAAAATAAATTCATCCAGGGCCAAGCAAAAAACTCCATGCTCATGGAATGAATTTCGCAGGCTTCGTAGGTGGGCCATTTGTATTCACTCAGGCCGATGTCCCGGCTGCTAAATACCTGAAAGGCATGACCACACTCATGGGTGAGGACGTCCACGTCTCCACTGGTACCATTGAAGTTAGAAAAAATATAAGGAGTGCGGTATTGTTCGATATAGGTGCAGTAACCTCCGGTGGCTTTGCCGTCTTTGTTCTCCAGATCCATGAGGTGCGCCTCTTGCATCAAGGTAAAAAACTCATCGGTTTCCTCCGACATTTCACGGTACATGTGTTGGGCTTGTTTCACGATCCAGGATGGGGGGCCTTGGGGCTTGGGGTTGCCGGATGCAAAGCGAAACTCTTCATCGTAGTAGTACAACTTATCCAGCTTGAGGCGTTTTTGTTGCCGCTCGTACAAGCGGCTGGCCAGAGGGACGATGTGTTTGGCGATTTCCTCGCGGAAACCAACAACTTGGTTCGCAGTATAATCCGAACGGGTCAATCTGTCGTACCCCAGGTTGGTAAAATCCGAATAACCGAGCTTCTGGGCAATGCCATGCCGGGTTTTGACCAATTGACCAAAAATGCTTTCAACTTCTCCTGCGTGCCCTGCGAAAAAGGACCATTTCGCTTCACTGGCGGATTGGCGGGTAGCCCGGTCTGGAGACAACTCATGGGGCAAAAGTGCCGATAAGTTGAATTTTTCACCCTGGAAATCAATTTGGGCGCCTGCTTTGATGAGCACGTACTCACTACTCAGCCGATTTTCTTCCTGAAGATCAGCAAGGACTTCTGGCGCAAAAGTACGGCGGTTGAGTTCCGCTATCCTGAACAGCTGTTCTCCCCATTGGCGTTCAAAGGCATCGCGATATGGAGAAGCCAGTAACTTATTGTTCAATTCGGTATTAAATGCCTGAAAATTAGGCAATTCCTGATTGAAGAAATCATTCTCGGCTTCGTAAAAGGCATCACGGGTATCGATGGTATGCCGGATGTGGCAGATGTTGTACATGCTGGCGAACAATACCCGAATCTCATTGATTTCGTGGAAGATATCTTGTTGTTGCTCAAAAGAGCCCGCTTGGCTAAACTCTTCAAACAAGCGCTCAAAATCAGAAGAGAGTTGCGCCATATCTGGCCGCTTGTATTCAAACTCTTCAAATTTCATTACCTCGGTATCGATGGTCTCCTTCATCATAAATTTTCAGGGTTATTGGTTGACATAGCCAACCAATTGTGATGCCTAAGAACGAAACCGTAATTTAAGTGCATTTTGCTGGGCTTCTATTTCGGTTCCTTTCCTAAGTGGTGGCTCTATTTGCAATAAAACTTTTTCTGCGGCAAAAAAATTATAGCACCATTGAACTTTGGCTAAGTTTATCAGGCAAGATAAGGAAATGCGATAGGATATGAATTTAAAAACCTAGCATTTCTTTTTATTTTTGCAAGATGGACTTAAAACAACTGATTGATACTGACCGCTTGCCTCAGCACATTGCCATCATTATGGACGGTAATGGACGTTGGGCCAAGCAGCATGGGCAGCCGAGGGTGTTTGGGCATCGCAACGGAGTCAAAGCCGTTCGGGAAACGACCGAAGCAGCTGCGGAACTTGGTGTGAAATATTTGACGCTTTATGCTTTTTCTACGGAAAATTGGGGACGCCCCAAGTTTGAAGTAGATGCACTCATGACCTTATTGGTTGATACGTTGCACAAGGAAATTGCTACGCTTAATAAAAATAACATTCGCCTGGAGGCTATCGGCGACCTGAGTAAGTTACCCAACAGTACTCACCGCGCGCTTTTGGATGGCATTGCCAATACCCGTACCAATACCCGCATGACACTTGTATTGGCGCTCAACTATAGTGCGAAATGGGAGATACTCGAAGCAAGTCGTCAGATGGCTACTTTGGTGAAAGACGGCAAAATGGAAGTTGAAGACATCAATGAAGTAACCTTTGCCAATGCCCTTTCCACCAAAGGAATTCCTGATCCTGAATTGTTGATCCGGACTAGTGGAGAGAATCGACTGAGCAATTTTCTGCTCTGGCAATTGGCTTATGCTGAATTTTATTTTACCCCTACTTTGTGGCCTGATTTTCACAAAGAACATTTCTTTCAGGCCATTATTGATTTTCAAAACCGCGAGCGCAGGTTTGGGAGGATTGAGGAGGTAAAGTTGAAGAGTTGAAGAGTTGAAAAGTTTAGAGTTGAAGAGAAAAGCACATTTGCGAAAAATGCAAAGTTCTTTTCAACTCTTCAACTCTAAACTCTTCAATTATTTATTCATCGTCATCATCACTTGCACCAGCAGCAGGCACAATTTTGATGGCTTCAGGATTGGATAAAAGTTTTTCCTTGATTTTGAGCTCCAGCTCTGCACCCATTTCAGGGTTGTCCATTAAGAACTGCTTGGCGGCTTCACGGCCTTGGGCAATTTTCGCTCCATTGTAGCTGTACCAGGCGCCACTTTTTTGGATGACCTCATAATCTACGCCCATGTCGACCGTTTCACCTGCTTTGGAGATGCCTTCACCAAACACAATGTCGAAAGTAGCGACGCGGAAAGGCGGAGCCAATTTATTTTTCTTCACGGTTACCTTCACCTGGTTGCCGACCACATTGCCATCTTTGTCTTTAATGGCAGCGCCCGACTTGCGGATATCGAGGCGAATAGAGGCATAAAATTTGAGGGCATTACCACCCGTAGTGGTTTCTGGATTGCCAAACATCACCCCAATTTTTTCGCGCAACTGGTTGATGAAGATACAGCAGCAGTTGGTTCTGCCAATGCTACCGGTGAGTTTACGCATGGCCTGTGACATCAGACGGGCTTGTACACCCACTTTAGAGTCACCCATTTCTCCTTCAATTTCACTGCGGGGAACCAAAGCAGCTACGGAGTCTACCACTATGATGTCGATTGCTCCAGAACGGATCAGGTTTTCAACAATTTCAAGTGCTTGTTCACCATTGTCAGGCTGAGAAATCAACAGCTCATCGGTTTTTACCCCCAATTTTTCGGCGTAAAAACGGTCAAAAGCGTGTTCCGCATCAACAATTGCGGCTATACCGCCTTGTTTTTGACATTCTGCAATGGCGTGAATAGCTAATGTGGTTTTACCAGAAGATTCCGGGCCATAAATTTCTACGATCCGGCCTTTGGGCAAACCATTGATTCCCAGGGCGACATCCAAGCCAATTGAGCCAGTGGAAATGACATCGACATAGCTTACTTGTTTGTCTCCCAAACGCATGACCGTACCCTTACCGTAGGTTTTGTCCAAACGATCCATGGTAAGTTGGAGGGCTTTTAATTTTTGGTCTTTGTCCAGTTGCGACATGGTGATTTTGTATTACGTTTTATGCTCAAAAATGATTCTACAAAAATAGCATTAAATGTTTTAAATGCAAAATTTTGTGAAACAATTTTTATAAAAAGATAAAAAAATAAAAAAGCGGAACCTGAAAGTCATCAGATTCCGCTTCTTAGGCTGCAAAATAAGTACCTTAATCCTGGCCTTGCAAGGCAGTTGAGCGTTTGCTGTACTGTAGAATGTTTTGCAAGGTGGATGGCTTGGCGTTGAACTTCACTTTGGGCAATTGGTCATAAGCTTTGCGAAGATCCAAATATTCTTCGCGCAACAGGACATTTTCCTGTAAAGCTTCACTGACTGCCAACGTTTCAGCTGCCGAGGTTTCCTGATAAAGGTATTTAACAAGCATGTTTTGAGTAAAGGTTTGATCCATGTAGCATTGTTTAATGACTGAATATCAATTGTAAAACCAACGAAGCGGAAAAAATATTGCACCAGCCTGAAAATTATTTCTAAAATGGTTTACAGCCTGTCTTTGAATGCATTTCATCTTGTCTAACTTTTATTGCCAAAAGCTTAAACAAAAGCCATTAAACGCTGTTTCCCTACCAGTTTTCACGGGATAAAAAAAAATACCTTGTCAAAAAAAGTAGTCGTAATAGGAGCGGGTTTCGCAGGCTTGGCAGCAGCATGTTGCCTGGCTAAAGCAGGTTATCAGGTAACGGTACTGGAAAAAAACGGCGTGCCGGGTGGCCGGGCACGGCAGTACAGTGCCGATGGTTTTGTTTTTGACATGGGGCCAAGCTGGTACTGGATGCCGGATGTTTTTGAGCAATTTTTTGCCCATTTTGGTAAAAAAACCTCCGACTACTATCAACTTCAGCGTTTGGACCCATCGTACTCCATTTTTTTTGGCGAGGATGAGGTCATGCATGTGCCTGCCAATATGGAGGAACTCTTTGCGATGTTTGAGCGCTACGAGCCAGGAAGCAGCAGGAACCTGAAAAAATTTCTGGAAGAAGCTAAATACAAGTATGAGGTGGGCATGGCCGACTTTGTCAACAAACCCAGCCATTCGATGTTGGAATTTGTCGATTTGCGCCTTATCAAGAGCATGTTTCGGCTACAAATGTTCACCAGTATGTCAACGCATGTCCGGCAGCTGTTCAACAATCGCCAATTGATTGAATTGCTCGAATTTCCGGTCTTGTTCCTTGGGGCAACGCCCGCCAAAACTCCGGCCATGTACAGTTTGATGAACTATGCCGACATGGCTCTCGGTACATGGTATCCTGAGGGAGGCATGTACAAAATCGTGGAGGCGATGGTTAGTTTGGCCCGAGAATTGGGTGTCGACCTACAGCTCAACCAGGAAGTAAAACAAATCCTGTCGGCCAATGGCCTAGCGACCAAAGTCATTACTCAGGATCGTGAATATACCGCCGATGCAGTGGTAGGCGGTGCTGATTACCACCACCTCGACCAACAAGTACTGACGCCGGAGCAACGCAATTACGATGCTGCTTATTGGGACAAGCGCGTGATGGCGCCTTCTTCATTGCTCTTTTATCTGGGGATCAATAAACGGTTGAAGAACCTTCACCACCACAACCTGTTTTTTGATGAAAATTTTACCCAGCACGCCATAGAAATATACGAAGATCCGCAGTGGCCAGAAAAACCGCTGTTTTACGTCTGTGCTCCATCCATTACAGACCCTACTGTTGCACCGGAAGGCTACGAAAACCTCTTTGTGTTGATTCCTGTGGCACCAAATCTGGAGGATACCGAAGCCAGAAGAGAACAGTACTACAACCTGGTGATGGAACGCTTGGAGCGATTGACCGGACAGGAAGTACGTTCTGCTGTAGTCTACAAACGCTCATACGCGCATGCCGATTTTGAAACAGATTACCATGCGTTCAAAGGGAATGCCTATGGTTTAGCCAATACCTTGTTTCAAACTGCTTTTTTGAAGCCTAAACTGCGGAGTAAAAAAATAAAAAACTTGTTTTTTACCGGGCAACTTACTACTCCTGGTCCTGGGGTGCCTCCTTCACTGATTTCAGGGCAGGTGGTTGCGCGGGAAGTATCCAAACTATTGCAATAAGCATTCCTTAAAACATCTAACCTATGATGAGTTTATTCAATAGCACTTGTATGGAGTGCAGCCAGCTGATTACCCAACGTTACAGTACCTCATTCTCCATGGGAATCAAGGTCTTTGACAAAGCTTATCGGGCATCAATTTATGCCATTTATGGATTTGTACGTTTTGCTGATGAAATTGTGGATACCTTCCACGGGCATGATAAAGCTGAATTGTTACAACGCTTTAAAGCCGATACCTACCGCGCCATTGAAGAAGGCATCAGTCTCAATCCAGTGCTCCATTCATTTCAATTGGTCGTCAACCAATACATGATCGAACGCGAACTGATTGACGCATTCTTATACAGCATGGAAATGGACCTGCACCACCACCAATATGAAGACCATTTGTATCAAGAGTACATCTACGGCTCTGCGGAAGTAGTAGGGCTGATGTGCCTGCGGGTATGGACCAACGGTGATGAACTGCAGTACCAAAGCCTCAAAGCACCCGCGCGCAGCTTGGGGGCAGCTTTCCAAAAAATCAACTTTTTGCGCGATATGAAAAGTGATTTCGACGAGCGGGGCCGCGTTTATTTCCCCGGTGTTGATTTCCGAAACTTCAGTGAAGAGGATAAATTAAAAATTGAATCCGACATTAAAGCCGACTTTGATCACGCTTATACGGGTATCGTACAATTGCCCAAAGGGGTAAGGTTTGGGGTATATTTGGCCTATGTATACTATACCAAATTGTTCCAAAAGATCAGGAATTCTCCCGCTCATGAGGTACAAAAACAACGCATTCGGGTACACGACGGGCGCAAGGTGGCTCTGTTACTGAGTTCGGCGGTGCGCAATAGTTTAAATTTACTCTGAGGTGATGAAAGCTGATATGATGGTCTCCATCCCCAAAATAGCCCTGCGCTGGAAATGGCCCTTACTCTTATTGCCTTATTTGGTAGTAGGGGTATTATTGCTGTTTGGTGAAATTAACCCAGAACCTTTGGTGTACGATGTTCCCACCGTCATTAAGCTTTCTTTTTTGGAAACCCAATGGACATACGCATATTTACATGCGTTTGCCTTTATCCCCGTCTTTTTGCTGAGCTTCGATCGCAAAGTGCACTATTGTACGGAGTGGAAGTTTTTGTTCCCCGCCATTTTCATCATGGGTGTTTTTTTTATTGTTTGGGATGCTTACAAGACCCTCAGCGGCGTTTGGGGATTCAACGCCAATTACATTACTTCGGGTAGTTTATGGTATTTACCCTGGGAGGAATGGATGTTTTTTTTGACAGTTCCTTTTGCCAGTATCTTTATTTATGCATGTCTCAATGCTTATTTTCCTGGCGATCCGTTACAGAAATGGGACAAACCACTCACTTTGGGTATCATCATATTGTGTTTTCTCCTAGCTTTACTGACCATAGATAAAGCTTATTCGAGTACTACTTTTATCCTTACCGGTGGTTTTATGCTGTATCATTGGCTGTATGTACCCAATACCTACCGTACGCGGTTTTACCGGGCTTTTTTGGTCATACTTATTCCTTTTTTACTTGTAGATGGTGTTCTGACCGGGGGCTTCACCCAGCAACCCGTTGTAGTGTACAATCCCGCGGAGTTTATGGGTATTCGGATCGTTTCCGTGCCAGTAGAAGATGCGGTGTACGGTTTTTTGCATCTTTTTGGGGTGTGTTATTGGATGGAATGGTTGCGTAAAGGTGACAAGGTTCTTTGACAAGTCGAAGATTCTCTGTTTATTTAAACCTGCGCTCAGACCATTATACCGCACCAGCATGTCTACACTCCGCCAAGTCATCTCACTTTTGCGAAATCTTGGGTTAATCCATCTTGTTGATAGCCTGAACTATCGCTACCAATTGTTTGCCAACCGGAAAAAAAATCATGCGTTTAAACGCGAAAATCCAGATGTCGCTTTGCCACCAGATTACATGCTATTTGAAGCATTTAAACTCAACTACAAAAACTATTTCGAAGGAGGCAAAACCACGGCAAATTGGGTGGTCGGCATTCTGCAAAAGCACAAAAAGCTGGAAAACATCACTTTTTTGGATTGGGGTTGCGGGCCAGCAAGGGTGAGTAGACATTTGCCTCCATTGTTGGGGCCAAACGCGGAGGTTTTTGGCACCGATTACAATCCAACCACGATTGATTGGTGTACAAAAAACATTCAGAACGTAAACTTTTCGCTCAACGGAATCAAACCGCCATTGAACTATCCATCCGCTAAATTTGATGCCATTCTGGGTATTTCCATTTTTACCCATCTTTCTGAAAATAGACACCATGCTTGGGTGGAAGAATTGCATCGTGTAGTTAAACCGGGAGGGGTTTTACTTTTGACTACCCAAGGGATAGCTTATCGCGAAAAACTCATGGAGCAGGAAAAAAAGGTATTTGACTGTGGAATGCTGGTGGTGCGAACCAGGGCCAAAGAAGGGCATCGGGTTTTTTCGGCATTCCATCCACCAGCATTGGTCAGACAGCTGTTCGAACCTTACTTCAGCATTCTGGAGCATCGGGAAGGACAGCTTGTGCACTGGGGCATTGAGCAGGATTATTGGGTCTTGCAAAAAAAAGCATAGCGTTTATGGGCGCAAGCCTTTTTTCTGAACCCGTAAAGTGCGCAGTACGCCCTTTTGGTCGTTGACCAGGGCTACCAGATAAATCCCATCCGGCAAACCTGCCATGCGGTAACGTGCACCTTCTTGGGCTGGATACTCCCGCATTTTACGCCCCAGAACATTGTACAAAATCAAGTGGTCGATATTGTCTATACGGTTGATTTGAAAATAATCGGTGCTAGGGTTGGGAAACAATTGCACGTTTGCCACTTGAATATCACGGGTACTGGTGGCAATACTGCGGATATTGGCTTCGTAGTTGAGGCTAGCAATGACGGTATCAGGTTTGGCGGCAAAAGCCAGGTGTAGACCAATTTTTCCGGTACCCGCCGTACCGTAAGGCAAAAAGTACATGATTAAATCTGCTTTTTTGCCGGGAGCAATAACAAATGGTTCGTTTAGCCTTAGCTTAGGGTCAAGGTTGGAAGAGACGATCTCGTCATAACAATTGTTGTTGTCGCATACCCGCGTACCCCATTTGGAAGGACCATTGAGCGACAAACGCCGCCAGATGATTTTAGCGGTGTCCTTACCTGTATTGGTAATGGTAATAGGAACCTGAACGTCCAAAAATGGATCAGTGAGGTCAACCGATGCGTCTTTTTTTGCATTGGTGCTTGAAAAAGTCAAGCCCCCGGTTTGGGCCACACAGGCCAGGGAAAAAACGAGGAAAAAAGCAAAAAGTAAGTTGTGTTTCATGGGTTATGGTTTGTCTACAATACAACAAGTTTATTTACATTAACGCGTATTTGGATTTTTGGTTCTCATTCGAAAATCCAAATACATCCTGAAACAAAAGTACGGGTAAAGCCTGCAAAGGTCAAGGTTTAGACTGGGGTTTAGGACGAACTTAACATATGACTTGTCCCCAAGAGGACAATTACTTCGTATCTTGTAGTGTGTTTAGCCCGCTCTATTGTGACATTAACGATCTTGAGCGCATATTTTTTCCAAAAAGAGAAAAATTAACCTAATTCCTATGCATATAGCCATCATCGGCAACGGCATCAGTGGCGTTACAGCAGCACGGGTTTTGCGACAGTTGAGTGATAGCTGCCAAATCACCGTCATCTCCGCTGAGTCGGATTATTTCTTTTCACGCACAGCACTGATGTACGTCTACATGGGGCATTTGCGGTTTCAGGATACCCAACCTTATGAAACCTGGTTTTGGAAAAAAAACCGCATTACTTTAAAAAAAGCGCATATTCAGTCCATCGATACGGCGGCTAAAAGCCTGTTGTGTACCACTGGAGAACGCATTCCCTACGACAAACTCATCATTGCCACAGGCTCCAAACCGAATAAGTTTGATTGGCCCGGGCAAAACCTGCAAAACGTACATGGCCTATACAGCCTGCAAGACCTGGAGGCCATGGAGCGCGGCAGTGCAGGATTGCAACGCGCCGTAATTGTGGGTGGTGGATTGATTGGGATTGAAATGGCCGAAATGTTTCATTCTCGACACATTCCGGTGACCCTTTTGGTGCGCGAGTCCAGTTTTTGGAACGGCACCTTGCCCGCCGAAGAATCCGCCATGATCAACCGCCACATTCGGGAGTATGGCATTGACTTGCGCTTGAATACGGAGTTGCAAGAGATCGTAGACGACGGAACCGGTAAAGTTGCGGCCGTGCACACCAACACGGGCGAGCGTATCGATTGTGGCTACGTTGGGCTTACCGTAGGCGTAAGTCCCAACATCGATTTTTTACAGGGCAGTGGCATTGCCACCAAACGAGGGGTGCTGGTCAACGATTATTTGCAAACCAACCTCCCCGATGTATACGCCATCGGCGATTGTGCCGAACTACAAAACCCTGCCCCTGACCGTCGTGCGATTGAACCCGTGTGGTATACTGGGCGCATGATGGGGGAAACGCTTGCCCACAACATCAGTGGACAAACCATTGCCTATCAGCCTGGGATTTGGTTCAACTCCGCCAAATTTTTTGACATCGAGTATCAAGTATACGGCACAGTACCACCCCAAATACCCGACGATCAATCCAGCATGTATTGGGAACACCCGGATGGAAACAAGAGTATCCGCATCGTGTATGCTAAGGCTACAAGCGTCGTGCTCGGGTTTAACCTGATGGGCATCCGTTACCGTCAAGAGGTATGCGAGCGCTGGATCAGTGAACATACCCCGCTCGAAACGGTAATGCAAAACCTGAGTCTGGCCAACTTTGACCCCGAGTTTTATGACCAGTATGAGCCAGTCCTACTGGAACAATACGCCCAGCAAACGGGCAAAAACCTGACTTTGCGCAAAAAACGCGGCCTTTCTGGGGTGATTCAATTTTTAGGGACGATTTCAAAACGGCAATGATTATGGAACCCAATATGTCGATCATCAGCAATAGTGCCCACAATGGGCTCAACGGAGGACAAAAAGCGGGTGTCTTGCTGGGCAGTACCGGGCTACTGCTACTCTTGTTGAGTGCTTTTGGGATGCAATTCCCTGCTTCATTTGGCATGCTTATTCTGGCCTTGGCGGCCACTGTGGGCGGCGTTTTGCTCTATGCCTGGTACACTTATACGGGCCTGCCCGCAGGCATCAAAAACAACCAGCTTTGGTTCCAATCCATTTCCAATCGCGGGTTGTGGGGTATGATCAGCGCAGTGCTGATTACGGGCTTTTATGTGGTGCTCTATTTTATGCCCCATTATCTGGGCCAAGGTGCCGATGGCGCAGCAAATACGGGGTTGATTGCCTTTTTTGACCCCCTGAGCCAAGCCTTGAAAAAACAACCTGCCAGCCAGTGGTTTGTCTATGGCGTGCTGTATACCCTGGGAATTCTGGCGATGGGCATCAAGTTCATCTGGAAATATCGGCACAACCGCTACCAAGTTATCCGGACTTGTTCCGTGATGTTTTTCCAAACGGGCATTGCTTTTTTGCTCCCTGAATTCATGCAACGTCTCAACCAGCCTTATTACGATTTCAAAAACATGTGGCCATTGGACTACGATTTTTTTGAAAAAGGACAAATGGATTACTTGTTGAATTCGGGTGGAGTGGGCTTGTTCATGATTGTATTTGGCGTGGCCATGATCTTCATCATTTCACCGGTATTGACTTATTTTTATGGCAAACGTTGGTACTGTTCCTGGGTTTGTGGGTGTGGTGGTTTGGCCGAAACTGTGGGCGACCCTTTCCGGCAATTGAGCGACAAATCATTACGCGCCTGGAAAATTGAACGTTGGCTGATCCATAGTGTTTTGGTCTTTGTGGTGGTGATGACGGTGGCCGTGCTTTTTGCCATTTTTCACGAAAATCCAGCAGGTTATTACGTGACGAGAGACTTGTTCCTGGGTCTGGTGCTGTGTATTTTTATTGGATTGGGTTTGTTGCTTTGGTTGCGGCCACAGTACCTGAATAAGGTTTCAAGGCAAGTGAAAATCGCAGCAACGGTTATTTTTGTCCTCATCATTGGATTGACCAGCTTGGCCTATTTTTTTAAAAGTCCCAATGTATTTTTCATTCCTGCCGATTGGCTGAAGGCCTGGTATGGCTTTTTTATCGGGGCTATTTTTTCTGGGGTGATCGGGGTCGGATTTTATCCGCTGATGGGCAGTAGGGTATGGTGCCGTTTTGGCTGCCCAATGGCGGCCATTTTGGGTTTACAGCAAAAATTTTTTAGCCGCTTTCGCATCACCACCAACGGAGGCCAATGTATTTCTTGTGGCAACTGTTCTACGTATTGTGAAATGGGCATCGACGTGCGGGCTTACGCCCAGCGTGGGCAGGATATTGTGCGGGCCTCTTGTGTAGGCTGTGGTATTTGTGCAGCGGTGTGCCCAAGGGGAGTATTGCGGTTGGAGAACAGTGCTTTGGACGTACATACGCGGGCTGAAGCGGTGCGGGTCATTCGGATTGATGTGGATAAAGGAGTGGTTTTGGGCGAATAAGTTTTACCCGTACTTTGTTCATTCATAACTCATCATTAATATTTATCTTGCCGGGAAAAGCCTAAATAGCCCATGGCCAAAAGTGCAATCATTATAGCTACAGAACAGTTTGTCACCGACTTGTTGACCACCAAATTGGACAGTAAGATCTGTTACCACAATCTACAGCATACCCTTTCCGTGCGCAATTCAGCGGTGCAGATCGCTTCTTTAAGTGGTGTGAATGCTGAAGAACAAGAACTTATAGAATTGGCTTGCCTGCTTCACGATGTCGGTATTACAGAAGTGTACCAGAACCATGAGCCAGCCAGTGCGCGCATTGGCGCTCGATTTTTGAGTGAACAGAGCTATCCCGAAGACAAAATCAAGATCGTGGAGGCTTGTATTGCCGTGACCAATCCAGCAGCGCTGCCTACGGGTTTGCTGCAAGAAATAGTTCGTGATGCCGATTACGGCCATTTGGGCAGTGCAGACTACAATGACCAGTTGGACAATTTGCGCCAGGAGTGGAAAGATGTACTCGGACGTTGGGAAGAAGACAAGGAGTGGTATCAATTGAACCTGGATTTTATCAAAAAACACGATTATTATACCCCTGCCGCAAAAATGATGTTTGTGGCAATGAAAGAGTTGAACCGCAAAAAGCTGAAGAAGTGGGTAAAAGAGGGCCGCAAATCAGCGGGTAATTCTGCAGCTAGCCGTGTTTCCATCGTTGAAAGCCGCAGCGCACAGATGATCTTCAAAACGGCTCTGCGGAACCACATGGATCTGAGTAATTTGGCTGACAACAAGGCCAACTTCATGATTACCATCAACGCGGGCATCATTGGTGTGGGTACTCCACTACTGGCTGGTTTGCTCAAGGAACACCCGGAATACTTCATCCCTTTTATCATGCTACTGGGGTCTTGCCTGCCTTCTATGGTTTTTGCCGTTCTGGCTACAGTCCCCGTGAAAATGCAAGGCTTAACCGATATGGAGAGCATCAAATCCGGGCGTTCCAACCTGTTCTTTTTTGGCAACTTTTACAGCATGAGCTATGAAGACTATAAACTGGGAATCCAGGAAGTAACTTCCAGGGAGGAAAATCTGGAGGATTCCATCATGCGAGATTTGTTTTTCTTGGGTAAGTCTTTAGGCCGAAAATACCGCCAGCTCCGCATTTGTTACATCATTTTTTTGATTGGAATGGTTGCTTCAGTCGGGGTGTTTGGAGTGCAATACCTTTTTTACTTTATGCAACAATAGCCCCGTAATGATTTTTTTCTGCATGAATAAAATGTTATAGTTTTATTAAGCCTCTGGAAAATAAATATCCTTTGACCTGTTTTTTCGTCTTTAAAAGGTATTTTTTTATAAACCAAATGAACAACACCATGCAGATCAAGCTCATGTTTTCTAACCATGCACGCAAAACAGCGGCATTCTTTATGCTTTCTTTGCTCTTGTTGCACTCCTTTTCCTGTAACCGTACAGCCCAGGGCACAGCCATTGGTGCCGCCGCCGGAGCGCTGGTAGGTGTGCTTATTGCCAAAGGCAGCGACAATGCCAAAGGCATCCTGATCGGGGCAACCGTTGGGGGAATCGCCGGAGCCATCATCGGCAGTTACATGGACAAACACGCCAAAAAATTGAAAGAGGATTTGGGCAAAAGTGCCGATGTAGAGCGGGTAGGGGAATCCATCCTGGTGACTTTTGACTCGGGAATCATGTTCGATGTCGACTCTTATGCGCTCAAGGCGGCCACCCGTGCCAACCTCGATAAAGCAGCCGAAACTATGAAGGAATACGACAAAACGGAAATCATCGTCATGGGCCATACGGATGCTACAGGCAGCGATGAGTACAACCAAAAACTCTCCGAAAACCGAGCTGCCGCCGTTTCGAGCTTCTTACAGCAAAACGGGGTGACCGCCAGCCGCCTGACCAAGAAAGGTTTTGGCGAACAAAAACCCGTTGCCTCCAATACTTCCATATCTGGCCGCGAACAAAACCGCAGGGTAGAAATCGCCATCGTTGCGAGCAAGGCTTTAGTAGAATCGGCGAAGAAGGGCGAAAAGTAAAATGAGATAAGTAAAGAATTGGCAAGCGCAAGGAGAATAGAGGCTTTTCCTTGCGCTTGCTGGTTTATAAAGGGTATTCACTAAATCACCTTCTCCAAAATTTCCACACCAATAAACCCCAAAAAATACTAATTTTACAAACAAAGCTGTTAAAACATCAAGAACGACAGGATCGTTTTGTAAGAACCCACATTACCCAACATGACCCAAGCCCAACAGGATAAAATCCGTAAACTGCTCGCCACTGGCGAGTTGGAAGGAGCACTCGCCGAGTGGGTTCAAGGGGCAAACAGTACCAACGATGCGGAACAAATTAAAACCGCAACGGCCTTACAATCGCGTTACCACCGACTGGAAACCAACAAAGCCAAGGGCATCATCAGCGCCGAGGCTTATAACCTGGAGTTCAATCAGGTTCTAAACGACTTATTGGATTTGCTCAACAACCAGGGCCAGTCTAACCTCTTGCACATCCACCACAGTTATACCTGCGACCGCAGCCCACAGACCCAGGCCATCAATGCTCAGTTGCAGCTGGCTCCCGATCAGCGGGTGCAGTTTTTTTACCTGTATGGCGGCGATTTGCACCTGCACACCGGCATGTTTCGGCGCATCGTGCTCGACCTCGAAGGGCGTAGCCTCGATTACCTCAATGCCGGACTCGCTGCGGCTTGTAAAGTCAAATCCATCGAGATCACCTTTGAAGGTTACGAGCCCCTGGAGGACTATAAAACGGAACTACTCAAAGGCATTTTTGCTGCTTTTGCCCTGCAACCCAACCAATTGGGGCCGCTGCTAAGCCGCAAGTTGACCGATATCGTCCAGCATAGTCCACAAGTGCGTGACCTCACGGGCATGGACTACGTTTGCGTCTACATCAACATTGATAAATATTCCTGGTACTCGGATCATACGCCGGAAGCCGCGCGCTGGTTCATGGAAGAATTTTGCAATGTTCCGCTGAATGCCAACCAACCGCGGATGTTGTTCTTTTTCTCGGTAGAATTTGAAGAAGAAGACGCCGATTTGGCTCAAGATGTACGGGATAAAGTAGACGATAACCCCAAAATCCAGGCCCTCCCCGAGTTGAACAAAGTTGCCCTGGCGGATATCGATCGCTGGCTGGGCAAGTACAAAAAAATTCAACCCGACCCTCGCGAACGCAAAAAAATCCTGCAGGAGCGCTTTAACGGGGCGCCGGACCACTATATGATCGATGTGCAGGAAACCTTGCAAGAATTGATTAAATCGTACAATGATGGGTTGAGTTGAGAAGTTGAGGGTTGAGAAGTTGAGGCTATCGCCGTTAAAGCCGCTCGCGGTAGCCTCAACTTCTCAACTTCTCAACTTCTCAACTGCCCTCAACATAAACACATGAGACTAAAAATACAAGATTATCGGCGCAAACCCTTTCACCCCAGTCAATACGTACTGGATGAAGGCTTGCAATACGCGGTAGAATTGGCAATAGCCCTGGGTCAGCCCCTTTTGCTGACGGGAGAGCCCGGCACGGGTAAAACCAAACTGGCCTACAAAGTAGCCTACGACCTGGCGCAAGACAAATCAGCGGGGGTACAGTTTTTGTCCGATCCACTTAGCTTTTACACCAAAACGACGTCGGCAGCCCGCGACCTGTTTTATACCTACGATGCCCTGGGGCATTTCCAATCGGCGAACATCAAACGAGAGGACGGTACAGCCTTGGCCAAAACGGGCGACTTCATTGAGCTACAAGCCCTCGGTAAAGCCATTGCCCTGAGCTATCCCGATCCTCAGGCGCACGGCAACTTATTGGGGAATCTGGTGGTGGATGGCCCCCGCAGCACCGTGGTGTTGATTGACGAAATAGACAAGGCACCGCGGGATTTTCCCAATGACATCCTGAACGAAATTGAAAACCTGGATTTCAGGATCAAGGAACTGGACAACCGCGAGTTCAAACACCACGATACCCAACGCATCGTCGTGATCATGACCAGCAACTCGGAAAAAAACCTGCCCGATGCCTTTTTGCGGCGTTGTGTGTTTTACCATATCCCTTTTCCTCCTTCCGATCAGCTTTTTGCCATCGCCAAAAGCCAACTGGGATTGGAAGAACAAATTTCTCCGCAACAAGAAAAGGTATTGAATCGATTAATCGAATACTTCTACAAAGTGCGCGAGGTAGCGGTACGCAAACCACCTGCCACCGCCGAACTCATCGCCTGGCTCAACATGATGGGATTGCCAATGGACCTCAAATCGGATGACCTTGCGGCCGTACAACCACTCTTGTTGCGCAATTTGTCACTCCTGGTCAAAACCCGTGAAGACTTGAATGCGATACGGAAATGGATGAATGAGGAATTTGTGGATTGGTTGGGTTGAATGCTGAAGTCGGTCGCCGAGCGAAGCCGAGTTATGATTCTTACACAGAATCATGGTACGATAGAATTATTGCTACAATGACCTTTAAAACTCCTGCTGCTGATTTCAGAGCATTAGCCAGTGCTCTTCGTCTTCTGCCATATCCAAACAACTTACCATTGGTTAACATTGTTTGTAACTCGAAAATTATATCATCTGCTTCTTCCATAAAACCTTCGAAGCGATTTTTTGTCACCTCATCATTAATTTGCGCTAATGTTTCGTTTTTGATTCTCTTTATTATATCTCGAAATTCAGCTAGCCCTGTAAGTTTTTGTAATCTAACCCCATTCTCTTCAATATAGGAAGCCTCTGTCTCCAATTGTTTAATTGTAGCTTCATGCAATACAGGATCAGAAGGGGATCCCATAATTAATTGAGATGAATTGGACCCATTGAATCTATAATTGAATGTTTCGCCATTTGACTACATAATATTTCAAATTCTTCTATTTTTTCACAAAGTGGGTAGATATAAGCCACTACCGCATAATCCATTTCTTCTGGATCATTGTAATTGGTTTTTGATATTTCTTTACGAATTTGGATAGCATCCGCAATCGTTGATTCAACATCCTTCCAATATTTTTTAATAAATTCAGGTTTTTGTTTTTGAAGTCGTTCGTTGATGTCTTTCAATAACTCGATTACTAAATCGATATCTCCCATATTACCACCAGTAAAATTTCGACGCCGATTTTTCATCCTAATTCGAATGTCGGACAACTGTTCTTTGAAAATGGTAAAGTGTGCCATTGTGTGTGATTTTACAACATACTCCTTGAACTTTGGATGTAGTGTAGCGAGTAAGTCTGGTAATGAAATAAAAGATTGTTCCAACTCATAGAACTCAGGGTTTGGCCGGTTTTCTCCTGGCATGTTGTTTGACTTTAGCTTTACCTCCTCACAGATTCTTGCTATTTCCTTTTTGATTTCCACGTAGGGTGTTTCATCTTTTCCCCAACTGTCAATAGGTTGTCCATTGGGGGGAAGAATTTTATATTTTTCTAGTCCACTCCCTCCCAAATCGAAGGCCCTTGCCTTAATTGGTATTAAAATTAATTCTTCATTTTGTTGGCGATAAAATACAATTTTCAACTCATTATCCCATAGTTGTTGAGAAGCTATGGAGCTTGACGAGACTAAAAAAAGCACAATGTCTGCCAATTCTAAGTGCTTGTTTATTTCTTTTGATAATTCTGCTCCTGCAAAAATCAGAGCTGTATCCCAAATAGAAATAATACGGTCTCTTTCCAAAACTGACAGATGATCCCGAAGTTTGGATTTAAATTCATTGTCATCTTCGTGGTACAATACCACAAGATTGACTGTCCTATGCTCGTCTTTCCTGTTTGACAAAGTTATAAAATCAATTTAATTAAACAAAAAGTTTTTAAAATTTATCTCGAAAAACTTTTCAACACAATCCCTCAAACAAGCTCTTCAAATGATCAAAAGAAAGATTGTATCTAGCCGCTTTCTTGAATTCAGGCAAATATTTGGCAATTTTGGCTTCACTGGCACAACCGATCAAAATCTACTGTGCTAAAATTAAAAAAACTTTCTCATTCTATTGACCTTGAATTAAAAACACATGCTCATTCCCCACCTTCCTCCCAATAAACCTCATCATAAATCGCTGCCAAAGACTTCCCATTGTACGACCAATACCTGGTAGGCTGCACATTGTAGTCCAACTCCAAAAGTTCGCGGGTCAGTTGGGTTAAGGAGTATTCCAGGCCATTGTACAGTACTTTTTTGTCGGCGCACACGGTGACCAGCGCAGATTTATCACCAGTATTAAACGTCAACGAGGCACCAACAAGAATACCCATTTCCTTAAAATTCAAAGGTGGCCGCCGCTGCCGCTTGAGCTTTTCACCTGCTTCACGATCCAGGTCGGTGATTTGGGAATCTATAGCTTGGGTGACTTCTGCGGTGACGTCCTTTTTGTCAAACAGCTTGAGGATTGCCATCGGCTGATCCGGCTCAATTTTGAAAAATTCCCGGCTGGGGTGAATTTGATAAGGCCGAAAAGCTATGTGCAAAGCCTTCTCTAGCGCCACACAATTTTCCACATCGCAGGCAAATACACAATCAAAAGGCACTGGTACACCCGTAGTAAACAGCTCTTTCAAACGCTGTTTCATATCGCCACGGGTAGTACGTCCAATTTTGACGATGCCGGGCATGGCCGGATTGGATAGGATGTAAACTATGCCTTTCATGGGTTTTTATTATTTATCCTATAATCACATCTCGCAGGGTAATGCGTTGTGGTTGCAGCACTAAAGCTGAAAATTTATCTACATTTGGAGTAAATCCTGGATATTTTACTGATAGATGATGTTTGATCTTTTCATAGAACTGATCAACTGTGAGGTCTTTCATTCCTTGAGGTGGTGCATTTTGTGTTTTGCCATAGGCGGTAAAGTCAATGACGTCGCCTTTCCCCAGAATTTTTAGATCACCACCGTGATTTACCAAAATGAGAGGTTGCGATACAATCTTGAAGCGGCATGAATAATTGACACTTGGTTCATGATACTCTAAAATATCATCTTTATAGGCTACGACGCCTTTTCGAAGCCTTTTTAATTGTTTGAATGCTTCAATTAATTCGAATCCTTGTTCTAATTCTCTTCGATAAATGGGGCTAGTCAGATTATCGTGGGAAAAAGGATTCATTACCGTATCACGATGACTTGGAAAAATGGTCTCAATTGCAGAAGGTAACGTCAAGCCACAATCTCTATAAAACAACCTCAGTTTTTGAAAAAGTGTATCCAGCTTAGTTATGGCCAAAACGGAGTCATTAACTCCTATTTCTAGACGATAATTTTCTTGAAGATAGTTTTTTAAAAATTGCTCGCACCACTTACGTTGGTAGTTAGCACAGGCTGGATAGTCTTTTTTTGAAAAATAGATTTTCGCCTTGTCATAGTAATCCAAACTTGGATCAATAATTAAAGGTCGTTCAAATTTGATTTCTTTGCTACCAGTAGGAGGCTCTAGGATACCGCTTACCCTTGTTCCATCTATTAGTTCAAAGAGTATCTCTTCTTGAACGTATAATTCTACTTTTTTCCAGTTACCACTTAGATACATGCCAGCGACTTCGAACCATTCACGATCATATGTTGTGATAAAGGTTTGATAATCTTTGAAATAGTCATTCAGGATTTTTAGTAGTGGCAGTCGATTTCCTGTGTCAAGACCTAAAAAAATGTCATCTAAGAACAAAATTTTATAGACATCAACTGTAGGATTGTCTAACACTGAAGCCAAAAAAAGAGAAATCGCTAAGGCTGATAACCGTGCTTCATTCAAATACAAATGATGATCAGGAATTTCTAGTCCATTATATTTTACCTTGAGGAAAATACGAGGTGATTCTAATGAAGGCTCTTCAGGATTAATTTCGGTCCTTTCCAAGGTAAAGGACAAACTGATGCCATGATTAAAGTATCGATTTAGTTCATTAGCTTTTGATTCTAATGTGATTAATATAGACTCCAGTTGATCTTGAAAATCTTCTAAATCGCCACGAGTTTTTGTTTCTATTCCCTCTAACCATTCTTCTGTCCTTTCGTCAGGTTCTGGATTCTCAGTAACGTGCCCGTGGAGATTAACACCGAACATGTCTAGTGCCATCCAGAATTCTAAAAGAGTTTCATCCGTATTTGCTATGCGAAAATCGCGCAAAACCTTATTGGTAAACAAATCAAATAAATCTACTTCACCATAACCGGGGTCTCCAAGATGAGTAGCAAGTAATTCTCTATAACTAAAGAACCCTTTTGCTAAATTAGCTTTATAAATAAAAAATTCCTCTTGATCTTCTTCATATGCAGGAGCAGCTTTATATTCAAAAGCCTTTGCAGAACCGTCTATTAAACCATTTTGATCAAAGGTGCTGAAGGTAAATTGCAAACTAGGAGCGTCAGATGTAAACCAATTTCCTGCCAAGTTTGTGTTTGTATGCGGGTCTTGAACCTCAAAATAATCTTTCAGTGCATGATACAATGACGACTTCCCACTACCATTCTCCCCATAAATCAACAAATTTTCACCTTTTTCCAAGCGAATCACTTCTTTGCCATAAAAAGCACGATAGTTTTCAATCTCTATCTGGGTTATTTTACGATACGTACTCATGGTCATCTTCCCATTTGATTAAACTAGGATCGTATTTCTGTTTGTTTACCCCTTCCATAATCAATCGCACTTCTGGAATGATGCGGAGATAAAATAGAGCATTGCGCACTTTGTGCGTTTTATCGAATAGCCGCTGAAATACGGCTTCGATAATGTCAGCTTCATGGCCTTTCTCTAAAGGAGGAAGCATTCCCAAATGCTCAAAAATAGATAGTTTGGCTTCTTGCAATTGTTCGGGGAGGTATAATTCATACACCAAGCCATTGATGATTTGCTCTAAGTAATCCGCCCGCTGTCGTGCCTCCGGGCCAGGATTTTCTTGTAAGCTCGCATTGGCCCAAAGTACGTACTCGACTAGCCGTTCGATTTTTTGTTCTTGCTCAGGTGTTGAGGGGGGGATTGGTAATTGCTCAACTTTATTTTTTTTCCAGCGGTTAGTCCCCATACCCGAAGTTGTTGAAATTTGGTTGAAATACCATTCACCTATCTGCGAGTTTAGTATGCCTAATATAAATTTAAGGCGCTGTCCTATCATAAAGAAAAGTGTCGCCTCTGGGTAGAGTTTATTTAAGTCAAAGGCAAATTTCGGTCTATCAGATAATTCGCCCCAGATTAGTTTTTCCGTTTCAATTTTTTGAAAATATTTATCCGTTGGGTTATTATCTAACTCTATCCAATGATGCTGCCCATTGGTCACTTGGCCTCTTTGTCTAAGTTTGGATTCATGAGTCTTCAAATGTTCAGCAACGATTGGATAATTTTTAACGAAGTTTTCATTATCCCTGTATTTGGAGATAATTATCCATAAATTAGATTCTCGATAAAAATATTTCTGCACATCTCTACCACGTATAACAGGCTTAATAACTTCTTCATTTTTGGGGTCTTTTAAGATTAACTCTCGCATTTTTTCTCCATCGATGATAAAGGCTTCATTGAACCCCGTTTTTATTCCAAAATTGATACTTATTGGTAATTCTCCGAGTTGTATACCGATTTGCTCCATCTTGCTTTTTAAAAAAGCTTGCTCCACATTGCCAATTATCCATTCCTTTTCTGATAGATTGTCTATTACATCACCATTTTTAAATAACAGTTCAAAGAGAGGTATATCCATATCAGTATTTTTGCTAAGTGCTACTGCTCGTGTTTTTACGTTATGTTTCCCCTTCAATGCTAGCAATATATTCGTTTCCACAATCGCCGCCTTGAACAACTGTGCATCTTCAAAATTGAGCAATGCCACCGGGGTGCTGTGCTGCACAAAGTAGCGACGGAGCGGTTGCCCGTAGATGGTTTTGAGCCAGGAGTTTGAAGTAATGTAGGCCATCACTCCGCCATCGCGCAAAAGGCGTAAGGCTTGCTCATAAAACAAGCAGTAAAGGTCACCTGTGCGAACGAAGGTTTCATAACCGGCCGCTTGCAGTTTATCGGTATAAAATCCTAAACGTTGTAGCTGTACATAAGGCGGGTTCCCAATCACAATGTCAAACCCACCCCGGTCAAATATCTCCCGAAACCAGGTATGCCAAAGGAAAAAAGGGCGCTCAGGGCGCTCCTGCCATTCGGCTAGTTGAATTTGTTTGGCTTCGGAGGCCAGTTTTTCTGCATTCAGACGGGTGATTTCTTTTTGAAATTTGAGTCCAGGACGTTTGAGGGATTGTTCCAGTTTCAGTTTTCTTTGGTACTCATCCAAATCATCCAGAATTTTCTCTTTATAGCTTTCAATTGCTTTATTGAGTTCTCGATGAATCAAGCTATCAATTTTTTCTTTCAAATCCGACTTTTGCTGTGTGCTTTGGGGCTCAAAAAAATCATCTAGCCACTGAGATAACTTTTCCTTGGCCTTTGAATTAAACTCTACTGTAGGCTCATTAAGCATTCCAAATAAAGAAGCTTGTCCTTTCGGTTTAATTCCACCCAACAGCTTCGACAAATCAATCCCCTCAAAACTCTCCAACAAAGAATCGCCTTGCATGATTTTAAAGTCGAGGTTGGGTAACGGTTGTGGTTCCTGCTCGTCGACTACCAGCGCCAGCCAAAAACGCAGGCGGGCAATGTCCACGGCCCCACTGTCTTTGTCAACGCCATAAATACAGTGGTGGATGATGTCTTTTTTGAGCTGGGCGTAATCCTGGGTCAAGTCGAGTTCGACGTGGCAATGAAAAATCTCGTACAACAAACCCATCGGAAAAGCACCCGAGCCAATGGCGGGATCACAAATGCGTACTTTCTGAAGCGCACGCTCAATGGCGCGGCCATTTTTGTAAATGAAGTTGTCTTTTTTGCCCCGGTCTTTGTAGCGCACAAAGCCCTCCAACTCTTGCTCGTCGGTACTGCGGCTGTCACTCCAGATTACGCCTTTCATGGGAGCATCTTTGCCGAGTAGTTCGTTTTTGAGGTACAACAACAAACTTTCCTGGCACATGTAGTGCACAATTTCTTTGGGGGTATAGTAGGCTCCTTTTTCGCGGTTTTCTTCGAGCAAGTTTTCAAAAATATGCCCAAGCATCTCTGGATCAATGCCTATTTCCTGGTCATTGGGGCTACTTTCGTCGATGGTAAAATTGTACTGGCTAAAAAAATCGAAGACTTGGACAAACCACTCCACTGGGAAATCGAATACATCCGTTCCAGGTTCATCGGAATCAAATAAACCACCATTCAAATAAGGCACACGTACTTTTTCCCCATTTGGTAGAATAAAGGCGTCCTGAGTTCGGCGTTCGTTGAGGGTGCGAAAAAAAAGTTGGGTCAAGTAGTCACTGTAAAAACGTGTTTTTTGATCCAGTGATAGGCCATTGAAAAGTTGGGCTACAAAATCTGGGTTACCACCTTCCCAGTCCTCCGCATGCATCGGACAGCCCATCCAGCCTTTTTTTTGCAAAAAATACAAAAATACTAGTCGCCCCATCAAACGTTTGGCGAAGTCGCGTAAGGGTTTTCGGGCTCGATCGTCGGCAATTTTCGGGTTGATTTTAAAAACCTCATAAGCACCGGACTCTGGCTGAGCCAGGTATTGCCAACAAGTGTTATAGAGTTCTTTGTATTTTTTAAAAAACTCGGCATTGACTTTTTCCACCGAAAAAGCTTCAATGATGTCTTCCAGGCTTTTTTGCGCTTTACTGGCCAACAATTTGAAACGATCCTCGGCGGTGCGTGTACGTTCACCCTTACCCAATACATAGGTGTAGCGCTTAGGGTCGGTCGTTTCTACCGTTTTTTCGCCAAATACGTCGGCTTTGGCAATGAAGGTGAAGCGCCATTTGCCCAGCTCTTCGTCCACAAATACTGCCAGGGCTCCCGTGATGGCGGTATCGCGGCGCATTTTGTCAACAATCTCACGCAGGGCTACCCGGTTGATGTGCAGTTTGGTTGTACGGGGTTTGAGCCGGACTTCAAAGAGCGCCAATTTGGAACTGAAGCGATCACTCAGCGAGATGTTCCCAAATTGGGTAAAGGATTCTATACGTTCGTTTTTGGAGCTATGTAGGCCTTCCTCTTGTACAAAAAAATCCAAATCGCTGGGAAATAGCTCCTGCAAGAGGATTTTCCAGTGCTTGCGATCGTACGGCGTTTGGAGTATTTTGTAATCGAAAGGCATGATTTGGGTTTGAGTTGTTAAAATCTGTACTTTTTACGGAAATATCAAACTTTAGTTCCATTTATCGGCTAAAACTTTCCGAAATGATGATGTCGGGGCGAATTTGTAAGACGGGTTTTTCTACAGGAACTTCTTCGCTAGGCTCATTCACCTCCGCCATTACAGCATGTTTGTAGTAATTTTTTACAATGGCAACCAAACCTTCAATGATTTCAGCATGTTTGGGGGGCTTGGGGCTTTTGCTGGCCTTATCAATTTGTTGTTTGTATTTTCTAACCTCACGGGTAAGATTAGGAAATTTACCCTCGTGTTGAATGGCTTTTAGTCCCCACTCTAATATTTTACGCTCTGGCTCACTGACTAAATTGGAGGGAATAAAAGGCTTCAGGTAATTGATGGCTTGTTGTTCAGTAACGCTCAGAGTAACATCCACAGCTTTGTTGCGCACTTTTTCCGCCTGAATGTCGCTGTCAAATTGCTGGAGTGCCAACTGAATATGGCTGTGGTGTGTAGGAGGCAAGGGTATACTTTTTTCTTCCACAAAAGCCCTGAAAATATCCGCAGCTTCGATAAAAGTTAAGGCCTTGGGGTTTTCATTTTCCTGCAACCAAAAGAACACATCCCGTTTGCCTTTTTTCAAATAAGCAAGGGTTGATTGATCCTGGTTCTCATTCCGGCGTCCAGTGCGTGCTCGCTTGGGAATGTTTTTGATGCGTCTGAATTCATCGGGATTTTTTTGTCGAAAATCACGTAATTCCATCAAAAAATCGAGGCGTCGGTCTTTTTCTTCGTCTTGTGGGCTGAACAAGCCATAAGTTTCAAACTCTTCCAAATCGGAATAAATTTGACTGTCTTCCCCCAAAGCAGCATGAAAGGCTTGAATTTTCATAAAAGCCCGCTTCTGCAATTCAATGTCGCTTTCCACTTTTGCCGTGGGGTAAAAATTATAGATGTAGACTCTAGGCGCTTTGGAGCCAATCCGGTTGACGCGTCCAATGCGTTGCATCAGTCGAGTAGAGTTCCAGGGCGTATCATAGTTGACGATGCAATTGGAGCGGTGCAAGTTCACACCTTCAGCCAAAACCTCGGTAGAAATGACGATGTTGTAGTCGTTTTTGCGTTGGGATAAATCGAGATTGGCATCAAAATTATCCATGATTACCTGCTGCAATTCCTTGCGATTGCTGCTGCTGACTGCTAAAACTCGGTATTCGGGAAAAGCGGAAAGTTTAGCTTTTAGGTAATTAACCGTTACGGTTGATTCGCTGAAGACTACCAGTTTTTGCTCGGGATTCCTGCGTTTATCCAATAGCTCAGTTTGCAGGTTTAGCAAAAATTCATCCACTTTCGGGTCTTCCTGCACTTTTTCCCAACGTTGTAGCAACTGATCCAGAAGTCGTTGGTCTTTTTCCAGCAATTGTAAATAAAGTGGGTCAAAATCCTCAGGCAAACAAATCAAGGCGGTCTGACCCGATTCCATCAACTCAATCACCACTTTTTCCAGTTCGTCTTCTTGTTCGTCTAGGATGTACTCCGATACTTTTCCTTTTAGGTCAGGTGCAATGAATATTTTGCCTTTATCAAACATCATCAACATGGCCCGATTGGCGTCGCTAAAATGCCGGAGACTACTCCGTAGTGCGGCAAAACTACTATCGAGCCGTTTGATGAGCAGGGTGCGCATGATTTTGGCCAACTGCTCCGAAATGAGTTCGCGCCGGGGAAATTGGGCACTTTTTTCACCTGTCAAGTATTTGAGTGCTTGATATCGCGCATAACTCAGGCCACTGCCCCGCCCTCGATCATCTAAACAGGCTATGGTGTGATCGTAGAGTTCTTCTAACTCGGGTTCAAGTTTGTAAAAAATTGGCTTAGGCGGCTGAATAGCTGGAAAATGGATGCCTTGTTTGATTCGATCCTCATTGTAAGCTGGAGTTGTTTCAATATCAGTACGGGTACGGCGAATCGATAGCGGCTTGATTACATTTTCACGAATGCGCTCATAAATGCGTTTGATGCGCATCCGGACCTCCTCAATAGGCAGATTTTTGAGTTGTTTGTATTCTTCAATGAGGGGGTAAAAAAAATGCTGGAGGTTAGGAGCCGTTTCCAGTGTGCCCTGTTTGGCGTCCTGAAACAAATAAATCTGGTTGCGGATGTCTTCAGGGCGATTGTTCAATGGGGTTGCCGAAATGAGGATGACCCGCTTGTAGTTGTCTTCCGGTGTAATAACATTGCCAGTGAATCGGCAAGGGGTTTTGCAGATTTTTTGTAGCTCATTAAAAGCAGAAGTGTTGTCTGAGCGAAACTTATGTGCTTCGTCAACAATGACCAAATGGTAATTTTCGGGCTTTCGAATATGCTTGAGGCGGCCAACCGTTTCAAAATCACAATTGTGAAGCCCTAGTTTATTGGTGGTTTCACGCCAATTATTGACCAAGGCGGGTGGAGCTACAATCAGTACACGAGTTTTAAAAGGATCATTGGCGTAAGTGAATTTTCGCGCGATAAGGGCACCAACTACCGTTTTGCCCAAGCCCACTACATCCGCCAGGAAAAAGCCCTTGTGCTGTTTTAATTTTTCAAACCCTTCATTCACTGCGTCCACCTGATAAGAAAGTCGCTTGAAACCTTCCGGCATATCGTCTACTACCGAGGGATCAAAATTGACCAGGTTCCCAAAATATTCAGTCAGGAACTTGATGTAGATTTCATAGGGAGTGAAATCGTCTTTGAGGTAGGTTTTGCCTTTGATTTCCTGTCCTTGAACAGGCAAGATTTCAATACTTTCTGTCCAGAGTTTTTCAAAAGTTTCGACTGCAAAATCTACGTCGGCATTGTCGCGCAGTTCTACATTAAACTCGAAATTACCCGCTAATCCACTATCTGTCAAATTACTACTCCCAGTAATTACTCGCCCATAACCATGATCGTGATGATGCTCTTCGCGAAATATGTATACTTTGGCATGGATGCGTTTATCAGGATGGGCGCGAAGCTGAATTTTTCCGCTGCTAATGTCTTCTACAAATTGCAAGATGCCAGCCTCAACTTCTTGTTTGTATTCAGCGTGTTGAACATCTTCACGAATGAATTGTACAAATGTCTCGCGTACATCTTCGGCTAAAAAGCGCAATTCTCGACCCTGACTGTAGTACTTGGCGGTCAATGAATCCACATCAATGCCAATCAGAATACGCACCTTTTCAACATCTTCCAACACTTTGCGCAAATGAAAGTACCCCGACGCGCGAAAATAGCCCACCAATGCATCAAAATGGTAGATATTGAGGTGCTTAATTATACCCTTGAATTTGGCTAGCAGGGTATTATCGCCTTCATTGGTAAAAAACTTGGTGGCTGACATCAATGCGAATTGTTTGCGATTGAACGTCAAGATTACGATAATTTTTTGTAAAAATTAAGCCGCTAGAACTTAGAGTTGGTCTTACATTTTGGCCGCGGCCCGTCGCAAAAACCCGTTTTACAGCTTTCACAAAATTTTCCCCAGCGCCCGCAAACTCTCCACATTGTGCAGCGGCGCAAACACATCAATATAAGGCATCGACACCTGCATGCCTCGTACTTCGGGCGCATAACCAGGGCGACCAGCCAGGGGGTTCAGCCAAATGACGCGTTCCGCCTTGCGGCTAATTTTGCGCATACTTTCTTCCAATAAATCAATGTCTCCGGTGTCGCAGCCGTCGCTCAGGATGACGACGGTGCTATGGCCGTGCAGCAGCCGGGCGTATTGTTGATAAAATTGGTCAAACGCCTCCCCGATGCGGGTCCCCCCCGACCAGGCTGGCACATTTTCACCCAGCTCCGCCAATACCTCGCGGAAATTGCCCTGGCGTAGAACTTTGCTGATTCGCTGGAGGCTGGTGGAAAAAACAAACGTCTCCACCCGTTGTCCCACCTGTTGAAAAGCGTAAATGAACTGGATCAAAAACTGGCTGTACAAATCCATCGACTTACTGACATCGCAGAGCAGGATCAATTGATTTTTTTGCTGACGGGGCCGAAATTGTGCCAATTCGATCAATTCACCTCCCCGGCGCAGATTTTTGCGCATGGTGTTGCGCAAGTCGAGTAAGTTGGCCGAATGCGCTCGCTCTTTGCGGCGGCTGAACTGCCGGGCCATGCGGCGGGCCAGCAAGAGGATCAGTTTGCTGATTTCTTGCAGCTCTTCGGCAGAGAACAGAGAAAAGTCTTTGCGTCCCAGAGATTCCTGGGCGCTGTATACGGCCAGCTCGATGTTGTCCTGGGCGGGATTGCCATTGAGCCAACTTTTTAGCGCTTGTAGGGAAGGCGGCTGTTGGCGGGTGCCCGGTTTGCGCGGGGTATCTTCCTGGGCGATTTTTGCATCCACCGCTTTTTCGAGCTCTTTCCAATAACGTGGAAAAATTTGGTCGAAAAGCTCCTGCTCACGGCGCGTGCGCGCCAAAGTAGCCCTTAAAGTGTAGTGGAACAGTTCTGGATCATGGAAAGGGGCTACAATTTCTACGGCGGCCAACATGTTGCTGCTCTCCAACGGCCCAATGGTAAAACCTTTTTGTCGCAGGTGGCGACAAAAAGCCAGCAAATTGGCACTGAGTGTAGTATGGCGTTGGATGAAATCTGACATGCCTAAAAATGAAAACGGCTGAATCAAGTCGTTACAACTCCATCCAGCCGCTTTTGGTTCTTCTCAGTTTACCTAATTTATTGTTTACTGATCTTTTTGGTGGTAAGAACTTTGTTCTTGTCACCCATGATCCGCACCAGGTAAATCCCTCGTGGTAAGTCACCAACGTAAAATTTCTTGTCGGGCGCAATGTCTTCGAAAGCCTTCATTTGGCGACCTGCCAAGTTGAAAACCACGACTTTTTGCACCCCCTGAACGTCAGTCAAACTGATGTGTGTAGTAGTAGGGTTGGGAAAAACTTCAATAATAGTTCCTCTGTCTGCCTCTGCTACAGCGTACCAGTTGCCAGTTTTAGCGCTTGTTTGTCCTATCGCTTTCGGGATTATGAAAAGCACCAGGGTTAAATAAAGTAAAATGTGCTTCATGCAATAGTATTTGAGGACAAAAATTTAACACTTTAAAAATACATCGTGTTCACCGCAAATGCAAACCTAAATGAGGTATTTGCATTTTTTTAACTTTTAGATGATAAAAAGAGGGGTTCGAAGGTTCGTGAGTTCGAAGGTTCGGGGGTTAGTCCACTGCTACGGAGACTCTGCCCCCGAACCCTCGAACTCCCGAACCTTTAAACCCTTTATTCATCATCCTTCGCCAAAGCCTCTCCAAACAAGTTCACGAAGGCCTCCAAACTCATACTTCCCTTGTCTCCTTCACCTTGACGGCGTACGGCCACTCCGGAGGCTTCCATTTCTTTCTCGCCAACGATGAGCATATAAGGTATACGTTTCAATTCGGTATCTCGGATTTTACGTCCGATGGTTTCATTGCGGTCATCCACATAACCACGGATATCGTGGGCGGCCAGTTTCTCTTCAATTTCCTTGCAGTAATCCACAAATTTTTCGCTGATGGGCAAAAGGGCGTACTGTTCGGGCATCAACCACAGAGGGAATTTACCGGCCGTATTTTCAATCAAAATGCTGATGAAGCGCTCCATCGAACCAAAAGGCGCGCGGTGAATCATCACCGGGCGGTGGGTTTTGTTATCGGGCCCAATGTATTCCAGCTCAAAACGCTCGGGCAGGTTGTAATCCACCTGAATGGTACCGAGCTGCCATTGACGCCCGATGGCATCGCGCACCATAAAGTCGAGTTTGGGGCCATAAAAAGCCGCTTCTCCCAATTCCATGGTGGTTTTTAGACCCACTTCACGGGTGGCTTCGATGATGGCATTTTCGGCGTTGCGCCAGTTTTCATCGCTGCCCAGGTATTTTTCGGGGGTATTGGGGTCACGTAGCGAAATTTGTGCGGTAAACTCCTTAAAGCCCATTTTGTACAATACGGTGCGAGTGAGGTCGAGTACGTTCAAAAACTCACCTTTCACCTGCTCTTCGGTGCAGAAGATGTGGGCATCGTCCTGAGTAAAACCCCGGACGCGCGACAAACCGTGCAATTCTCCCGTTTGTTCGTAACGGTACACCGTTCCAAACTCGGCGATGCGCATGGGCAGATCGCGGTAGGAGTGGGGGCGGTGGGCATAAATCTCGCAGTGGTGCGGGCAGTTCATCGGTTTGAGCAGAAACTCTTCCCCGTCTTTTGGCGTATGAATCGGTTGGAAACTGTCCTTGCCGTATTTGGCGTAGTGCCCGGAAGTTACGTACAGTTCCTTGCGGCCAATGTGTGGGGTGGTCACGAGTTTGTAGCCTCGTTTTTCTTGCTCAACGCGCAGGAAATTCATCAAACGATCGCGCAGGGCATTGCCTTTGGGTAACCAAATGGGCAAACCAGCCCCTACGCGCTCCGAAAACATAAAAAGTTCTAGTTCCTGCCCCAACTTACGGTGATCCCGTTTGCGGGCCTCTTCCAACATCACCAGGTGCTCTTGCAGGTCTTTTTGTTTGGGGAACGACACCCCGTAGATGCGCTGCAATTGCTGGCGCGTATCATCACCCTGCCAATAAGCACCCGCTACGTTGGTTAATTTTACAGCCTTGATGAATCCGGTATCCGGGATATGTGGCCCGCGGCACAAATCCACGAAGTTGCCTTGCTGGTACAGCGTGAGGGCTTCGTCTGGGCCGCGTTTTTCGATCAGTTCAATTTTGTACTCGTCACCTTTTTCTTGAAAAAAACGCAATGCATCCTCTTTCGAGATGTCTGAACGCACGTAGCGGTTTTTTTGCCGCGCCAGTTCGAGCATTTTTTCCTCGATCTTGGGGAGGTCATCCAGAGAAAGTGGTTTGCTGCCCGGATCAACATCGTAGTAAAAACCCCCTTCGGTAGCTGGCCCCGTACCAAATTTGATGCCCGGGAACAAAGCCTCCAATGCCTCTGCCATCAAGTGGGCAGAAGAGTGCCAAAAGGTTGTTTTTCCATCCTTATCATCCCAGGTGAGCAGCGTCAAGGTCGAATCGGTGGTAATTGGACGGGTGGCATCCCACACTTCGCCGTTTACTTTTGCCGAAAGAACCTTCTGGGCCAAGCCCTCGCTGATGGAACGGGCAACTTCCAGCGCCGTTGTTCCCGGTTCGTATTCCCGAACCTTACCATCTGGGAAAGTAATGTTAATCATAATAGCATAGTTTTTGTGCAATTGCGGCTGCAAAAATAGGCAGGATTAACAGGTTTTTCCACGATTGATCAAAAAATTCATGTCAATCCTCACTATTTTTGCGCCCTTAAGCACAACAATTATGGCGAAAGGCAAAAAACACTCACCGCGCAAACCCCAAATTCCTCAAGCTCCGGTACGCCCCAGCACTGAGCTAAAGAACGCCAAAAGCACCAACTCCGTTCCGGCCAGCAGTGGGAATACCGCCTGGTGGCCTGGATTGATCATTGCCCTGGTGGCGTTTTTTCTTTACGCACCCTCTTTGCGGTATGGATACGTCCTGGACGACCTAATGATGTACACCAACAATCAATACGTTCAGGAGGGAATTGGAGGGATTGGAAAAATTTTGAGTACTGAATCTTTTGCTGGCTTTTTTGGTGAGCAAAAAAACTTGCTGGTGGGGGGGCGTTACCGCCCTTTGTCATTGGTCACTTTTGCCCTTGAAAAGGGACTTTTTGGACAAAATGCCGCCCTCAGTCATTTCATCAACCTGGTGTTGTACGCCCTATTGGGTTGGCTTACTTATCGGACCTTGCGGCGTATTTTTCCTCCGCAGTCCAGTGGTTCCTGGTTGTTTAGCCTGGCTGGCTTGAGTGCTTTGCTCTATATTTTGCATCCCATCCACAGTGAGGCCGTAGCCAATGTGAAAGGGCGTGATGAAATTATGGCGGCTCTGGGCGCAATCGGCGCATTGTACGCCAGTTGGCGCTATGCGCAGGAAGGCAGCCAACGTTGGAACATCATTGCCGCAGTCGTGTTTTTCCTGGGCCTTTTGTCTAAAGAAAATACCTTGACCTTTTTGGCTGTAATTCCCATGGCTTTGTATTATTTTGGAAAAACAACCAACCGTCGCCTTGTCACCAACGCAGGCACTTTATTACTGACATCCCTGCTTTATTTGGCCTTGCGCTACGCAGTGATCGGTCAACTGTTGGGCGACATCGAAGCCGACCCCAACCCCATGAACGATCCATTTGTCAATCTTTCTGTAGGAAATAAATTTGCCACCATTTTCCTAACCCTGGGGTGGTACCTCAAGTTGCTGGTCTTTCCGCATCCCCTGACCCACGATTATTATCCATATCATGTCCCTGTAGTGGGTTTTGACGATTGGAGGGCATTGCTCGGTTTGGCTTCACATTTGGTGCTGGCAGGAATAGCGCTATGGGGGCTAGCGAAAAAAAATGTCCCCACCTTCGCGGCTGCCTTTTACCTGATTACTTTGTCCATTGTATCCAATGTACCTTTCACCGTCGGTGCATTTATGAACGAACGTTTTTTGTTTTTGCCTTCCTTGGGCTTTAGTTTGTTTGTGGCCTGGTTGTTGGTTGCATATTTGCCCAAAAGATTGGGACAGAAACCCGGACAAAGTTATGCGCTGGGTTTGGGATTGATTGCGGCTTTGTCGCTGGGTTATGCCGTAAAAACATTCACCCGTTTGCCCGTTTGGAAGGATGAAAATACCCTCAATGCGGCTGCTTATACTATTTCAACAGGTAGCGCCCGCGCCAAGTTGTTTCGTGCGGTTACACTGTTTCGGGAGGAATACGCAACCTTGCCGACCAGCCAACAAAAATTGGACAAGATCTCAGAACTAATGCCTTTGGTTGATGAAGCCATCCGCATTTTACCAACGTACAAGGCGGCCTGGGGCTTCAAAGCTGGCTTGGCAGGCGAGCGCTACGTGATTGACAAACAATTGAAACCGATGCTGGAGGTTTTTGCGCAAGCCGCAATCTACGACCCTAACGGTCAATCCATCCATGATTTTACGAAATACGCCAAGCCCAGTTCTGGCCCGGTTCCTCCCGAAATGGCGGACTTTGCCTATAAAATCGGATACCTTCATTTTGCGGAGCAAAAACAGGACTATGAACACGCCCGGCAGTATTTGGAGTACGGTCGAGGCGGGGAGCCAGTGGATCCGAGGATCGAGGAGGCCTTACGGAAGCTGAAGTAATTTTTTAACACAAAGGGCACCAAGGAAATCACAAAGACCACTAGTAGGCCTTGTGATTTTCTTGGTGCTCTTTGTGTTAAAAAAAATCTGTGAAAATCTGTGAAATCCGCGGTGAAATTATCTTTATCAATTTCCGCCGCAGGCGGAGTGTTAAACTATCACAAAAAAATCTAGCGGCCCTCTATATCTCGATAATACCGCACCAGCACATACTTCCAAAACGTAAACCAGGCTGTAGAAGCACAAATGATCAGGCCGAAAAGCCCGTCGCGGAAACCCTGTTTGAGGATGTACATTTTGAAAAACTTGAACCAGGGATTGAACACCAGATTGAACCAGGTGCTCCTTTTGCCCTGTCGAACCATCTCCTTGGCGCCGATTTCCGCGTATTTGTACAACACGTCGAAGTGTTCCTTAAAAGAGCTGCTGGTATAATGCAACAAATCGCCTTTCAAAAACTGCGTAGTGGTTCCTGCCTGCAATTCATACCGATCGTGTGGATTGGCTCCAGCCCATTGCCCTAGCCGTGCATCCCAAAGACGCAATTTTCGATCGGGGTACCAGCCGCTGTGGTGAATCCATTGGCCACAATAATTGTTGAGGCGATTGAAAAAATACCCTTGGGCATTCCAGTTGTTTTTGGCCTCCAGAATCGATTGCCGCAATTCTTCGGACAGTGCCTCATCGGCATCCAGTGACAAGACGTACGGCGAACTCGCCTGCGTAATGGCCCAGTTTTTTTGCTGGATATGCCCTGCAAAAGCGTGCTGGATGAAGGTGACGCCGTATTGGGCGCAAATGGCCTCGGTACGATCGCTCGAGTACGAATCGACTACTACAATTTCATCAACTACGCCCTCCAAGGAAAGGATGCAACGCTCGATGTTTTTTTCCTCATTAAAGGTGATCACTACTGCGGATAACTGAACCATGTGTCGTTGGTCTTCAAAAAAATGCTTTTCAAAGGTAGAACATATCTTTTAACTGAACATGAATTGATTTCGTGCATTATAATACCTATTTTGCAGTACTTTTTTGATCGTTTGTCATCCGATTGACTAACCAATCCTATACTACTCATGGCAGAATTTACCTTAAAAGTCAACGGCACAAAATACAAGGTTGAGGCCGCAGCAGATACGCCCTTACTTTGGATTTTGCGCGACCACCTGGGCCTCACAGGCGCTAAGTACGGTTGTGGCATTGGCCAGTGCGGAACCTGTACCGTACACATTGATGGCGAAGCAATGCGTTCCTGCGCACTACCCGTTTCCGCCATTGGCAAAGCGCCAGTAATCACCATTGAAGGCTTGTCTAGCAAAAATGGAGAACACCCCGTGCAGGAAGCCTGGCACGAAGTTGATGTTCCCCAATGTGGCTATTGCCAAACGGGGCAAATCATGAGTGCAGCCGCACTGCTCAAAAAAAATCCATCTCCTTCCGATGCGGACATCAACACGGCCATGGCGGGCAATATCTGCCGCTGTGGTACCTACAACCGCATCCGCGAAGCCATTCATGTAGCCGCTAAAAAAATTAAATCATGAGCACACCAAACATACATTTCGATCGCCGCTCTTTCCTCAAAGTGTCTGCGACCGCCGGTGGCGGCATGTTGGTGGGATTGAGCTGGACGGCCAGCGCGGCTGAGCTGGACGAGGCATTACCCGCAGACCCCATTACCTTCAACGCATTTGTCAAAATCAGTCCGGACGGGATAGTTACCCTGATGTCGCCCAACCCCGAAGTAGGCCAGAACATCAAAACCGCCATGCCGATGCTGGTAGCTGAGGAACTGGACTGCGACTGGACCAAAGTAATGGTCGAACAAGCTGGATTGGATTCAACCAAATATACCCGTCAGGTAGCGGGCGGAAGTGGCTCGATCCCGGCTTCCTGGAAACCCTTGCGCACGGCTGGAGCTACTGCCCGCCAAATGTTGATCAATGCTGCGGCCAAACGTTGGAGCGTAAGCCCCGCAGAATGCAGCACTGACCTGGGGGTTGTCATGCACAAAGCATCGGGTAAAAAAGCGACCTATGGCGAATTGGCTACCGAAGCCGCTACCATGGAAGTGCCCAAGGACGTAAGCCTCAAAGCGGTAAAGGATTTCAAGATCATCGGGAAGTCTCTCAAAGCCGTTGACAACAAGAAGGTTTTTAACGGAAAGCAAGAATTTGGTTTTGATTTCAAGCGGGAAGGCATGCTGTACTGCGTAGTCGCCCGCCCACCGGCCTTTGGCATGAAAATCAAAACCCTCAACGATGCCCGCGCCAAATCTATGCCAGGCATTGCGCAGGTGCTGCGTTTTGGCAATAAAGTTGCTGTTTTGGGCAAGTCCACCTGGGAAGTGCTCAAAGCCCGCGAACGCCTCAGCATCGAATGGGAAGTAGATACCAAACTGGAAAGCACCGCCGACCACGATGCCAAAATGGCTGAACTCCTGACCAAACCTCTGGAGAAACCGCAGCGCAAAGACGGCGATGCCCTGGCCAAGTTTGAAGGGGCCCATAAAGTACTGGAATCCACGTTTGAAGGACCATTTTTGCCCCATGCACCGATGGAGCCAATGAACTTCTTTGCCCACGTCAAGGAAGACAGCGCCGAGTTGATTGGTTCGACCCAAAACCCGGGTTCCGCCCTTCGTGCTGCTGCTCAGGTTACTGGCCTGCCAGAAAACAAAATCAGTGTGATGATGACCCGCATGGGTGGTGGATTTGGGCGTAGATTGAACAGCGACTTTGTATCCGAAGTAGTCGAAATTTCCAAGTTGGCCAAAGCACCCGTCAAACTCATGTGGACGCGGGAAGACGACATGACTGGGGGGATTTACCGCCCTGCAGCGCACTACCTCTACCGCGCGGCGCTGGATGCTCAAGGCAACATCATTGGTTTCCATGCCCGTGGAGCAGGTTTGAACGTTGGCAATCCCCTGCGGGAGAATAACTTTCCAGCAGGAGCATTGACGGATTATCTGGCTGAAGGCCATAACCACCAGAGCAACATTACCACTGGCCCTTGGCGCGCACCCGTACACAACTTTCTGGCTTTTGCGGAGCAAAGCTTTTTGGATGAAATTGCCATTGCTACCGGGAAAGATCCGGTGCAAATGCGTTTGGACTTGTTGACTCAAGCCGAAAAATCGCCGGTAGGAACGGTGCCTTACAAAATTGATCGTTTCAGGAATACCATCGAACTGGCGGCCAAAAAAGCCAACTGGGGCAAAGCACCTGCGGGGGTTTTCCAGGGCTTTAGTGCGTATTTTTCTTTCAATACGTACGTGGCACAAGTGGTGGAAGTAACGGTGGAAGCGGGGCAGCCCAAAATCAAACGGGTTGTTTGTGCCGTTGATTGTGGTGTCGTGGTTAACCCAGAACACGCCAGAAACCAGATCGAAGGCGGTATGGTTGACGGCATCGGCCACGCCATGTTCGGGCAGTTGACTTTCAAAGACGGCACGCCTGAGCAGAGCAACTTTGACACTTACCGCATCATCCGTATGGCGGATACTCCACCAATCGAGGTACACTTTGTAGAAAACGAATTGGATCCGACCGGATTGGGAGAACCCACCTTGCCACCGATTTCGGCAGCATTGGGAAATGCCATTTTCCGGGCTACGGGCATCCGGTTGCGCAAGCAGCCGTTTAGCCAGAACGGGATCAAAAACGCGTAGCTGTTGGTCTCAAAAATAAATTCACCACGGATTTCACAGATTTTCACAGATTTTTAGGTCATCTACATAAAATCTGTGCGAATCTGTGCAAATCTGTGGTGAATAAAAAAAATTGAGCCCCCCTACGGTTTATCTGAAAAAAAAACTCCAAATCCTCTAATTCCTGCTAAACCTGCCCCATTTTTGCAGTATGGCAAAATTTAAACTGACTTTAGAATACGACGGAAGTCGTTTCAAGGGCTGGCAGGTGCAGGAAGATGCCCGATCCATCCAGGGGCAACTCATCAAAGCGGCAAAAATAGTATTTGAAACCGATAAGGTAGAAGTATACGGTTCCGGGCGTACTGATGCAGGGGTACACGCATTGGGACAAGTGGCGCATTTGGCTGTAGACACCAAAATGCCCGTGAAGATGATTCGGCAAAAGCTGAACGATCAATTGACGCACGACATCAACGTGCTGAGTGTAGACCCCGTATCGGATAAGTTTCATGCGCGCCACGATGCGGTAGCCCGCAGTTATGTGTATCAAATTTCGCGGCGCCGCAATGCATTTGGCAAACACTTCATGTGGTGGGTCAAAGATCCATTGGATGTTGAACGGATGAATGTTGCCGCTGCGCACTTGATAGGTATGCACGACTTCAAGTCTTTTTCCAACGAAAAAGGCACCGAAAAAAGCTCCAAAGTAGAATTACAACACCTCAAGGTGGTAGAAAAAGGCGATAAGGTGGTGGTACACATCATCGCCTCACACTTTTTGTGGAAAATGGTGCGCCGTGTGGTGGGCAGTTTGGTAGAGGTAGGTGCTGGCCGATTAGACCCTGAGAAGTTTAAAGAATGGTTGGAAAAACCCAGCCAGGAACCAGCTAAATTCACCGCACCTCCCGCAGGCTTATTTCTGGAACGCGTCTATTTTCCCAAAGAAAAAATCAGCACAGAGTTTAGAACCTTGCTTTAAATCAGGGTAACCTGCCAATTAAGCTTTAAAGATCAGGCTAAACCTTGCACCGTTGCCCAACTGAGATTCGACGCTCAATACGCCACCATGCATCTGTAAAATTTGCCGGGATAGACTCAATCCAACCCCGGTACCGTCTTCTTTGGTGGTGAAAAATGGAATAAAGATCTGTTCCAGGGCGTTGGGTTCGATGCCTGGCCCATTGTCAATTACTTCCAATACTGCCCGTTGAGCCGTTTGGTCTACTGCGCTTTTGATTTCAATACGCGCCTGGGATTGGCCCTCTAAAATTTCCACCGCATTTTTGATGAGGTTGATGAGCACCATCTCGATCTGATCCTGATCGATGCTGATGCTCAGATCAGCAGGCTGAATGTCGTACACCAGCTGAATGCCTTTGTCTTTGAGGGTTGGGGCAAAGAGAGAAGTAATGCGTTGCACCAGTGGCAAGACCATCACGGGGCTTAACATGGGCTTGGGAATACTGGTAAACGTGCGGTAAGCATTGACAAAGTTCATCAAGCCATTGGTACGGTTTTCGACCACTTCCAATGCCTCGTTCAAATCTTGCCAGGTTTCGGTGGAGCCGTGAGCAACCTGTTGAATTTCCTGTTGAACAATATCGCGCATCGTCGACACCAATGAAGCGATCGGGGTAACGGAGTTCATGATTTCGTGGCGCAACACCCGGGTCAGGTTTTGCCAGGCCTCTAATTCTTTATTTTCTAATTCAGACTGGATGTTTTGAATGGCTACCAGCTTGATCATTTTTCCCCGCATCCGAATCGAGGTGCCCGTAATCGACAATTGTCGATCTACCGCAGCTTGGTACAACACACTGCCACTGGAACCGATGTTTTTCAGCATGGCCTGCAATTCGGGGTTGTCTTCCTGCAAATCCTTTAAGGCTTTTAAACGGTACAAACCGAGGAGGCGCAAGGCCGCGTTGTTGATCAATTCAATCCTGCCCGATTCATCAAAAGCCAACAAACCGGTATTGACGTGCTGCACGATGGTTTGTAAGTATTGACTGTTGGCTTCCTTGTCTGCCCGTACCTGTCGGAAGGCATCCAACACTTCATTGAATTGTTTACTTAGTTCCCGAAACACGGGGTCATCTTGATTGGCTGCAAAACGCACCGAGAAATCGTCGTACCGCACCGACTCCAAAAAACGCACCAGCTTGCGATTGGTGATGTTGACGTAACTGTAGAGGTTGATGATGCGCCAGAGCAGTAAAACGCCCAACAAAACAGTCAAGGCCATTTGATTGGTTTGGGGAAAAGCCCAGGTAATGGCCCCGATCAGCAAAATGATCAGGATGATGCGAAAAACCAAACCAAAAGAGAAGGTGCGAAGGTACATATGTGAGAAAAAGTTGAAGAGTTGAAGCGTTGAAAAGTTTAGGGTTAAAAAGTTGTTGAAAAGCAAGAATTGTAACGGTATCATAAGGTGCTCCAATTTTTCGCTACCGACAACTTTTCAACTTTTCAACCTTCAGCTTTTCAACGCTATATTCCGTATTTTTCCAGACGTCGGTAAAGCGATGCCCGGGTAAGGCCAAGTTCTTTGGATGCTTCACTGATGTTGCCCTGGTGTTTTTTGATGGCTTTGAGGATGGTTTCCCGTTCCATGTCTTCCAGGTTCATCGTGGCTGCATTCAATGCCGCTTCCGATTCCAGGGAGTGATTGGAGCCCAGCATAAAATCGTCCGGTTGCAGCGTTCCAGAGTCTCTGGCCATGATCACGGCGCGCTCCATGGCGTGTTGCAATTCCCGAACGTTGCCCGGCCAGGGGTAAGCCAATAGTGCTTTTTTGAGGGCTGCGCTGATGTTGGAGATGTTGCGGTTGTATTTGCGGTTGTAGAGCTGCAAAAAATGCTCGGCCAAAAGCAGGATGTCTTCAGCGCGTTCGCGCAAAGAAGGCAGGTGAATTTCGATGGTATTGATGCGGTACAACAAATCTTGCCGAAAACTACGGTCTTTCACCATTTCATATACTGGCATATTGGTCGCCGAAATGACCCGCACATCGATGGGGCGAGCCTGGTTGGAGCCCACCCGGGTAACCATACGGTTTTGGAGTGCGGAAAGCAATTTGGCTTGTAATCCTGCAGTCAAATTGCCGATTTCATCCAAAAATATCGTGCCCCGATTGGCTGCTTCAAAACGACCAGGCCGATCATCACGTGCATCAGTAAACGCTCCTTTGACGTGGCCAAAAAGTTCACTTTCAAACAAGCTTTCCGTAATGGCACCGAGGTCTACCTTGACAAAATGTTCGTTGGTGCGGTTGGATTGTTGGTGAATGGCCTGAGCAACCAGCTCTTTGCCCGTGCCATTTTCCCCCAAAATCAATACATTGGCTTCGGTTTTGGCCACGCGGTTGATGGTTTCAAAAACCTTACGCATGGCGGTACTATTGCCCAAAATCTCTGGGATGGCATCATTGTGGGCAATCGCCAGGCCTTTTTGTTTGGCCTTTAACTCGTCATTTTCGACTTTGGAAGCCCGCAGTTTCATGGCCGAAAGCAGGGTAGCCAACAGTTTTTCGTTTTCCCAGGGTTTGAGTACAAAATCGGTCGCACCTCCTTTGATGGCTTGTACGGCCATTTCCACATCGCCATAAGCGGTGATAAGAATGACCACTGCGGAGGGGTCAACTTGTAAAATTCGTTCCAACCAAAAAAAACCCTCCTTGCCACTGCTGCGGTCTTTGGTGAAATTCATGTCCAACAGGATCACGTCATAGCGCATGTTGGCCAACAGAACGGGAAGATTTTCTGGATTGCGCTCGGTTTCTACCTGGGTGAAATGGCGCTTCAAAAAAAGTTTGGCTGCGGTAAGAACGCCGGAGTTGTCGTCTACCACCAATATTGCTCCCGGGTGAAGGTCTGATTTATCTTGCATATGCAGTAAGTCTATGGATAACTAGCTCTGGAAAGCAACGGCAAAGGCTAAGCCAAAACATGATTCAATGTCAATAAATGCTGTAACTGTTTTTTAGCCAAAGCTTTACAAGCACGATGATAGAAAAAAAACGGGACAATTCCAATAGAAGTGTTCGAAATCGGACACTTTTGTGTTCGAAAACGAACCGGAACCCCAAACAAACGCTAACAAGCTGGGTCATCCTTTGGCGCCAATTCAAAAAAGGTGTCTTTTAGCTCTTGCTCTTCGGTATGTCGACAAGGGAAATCTTTTTCAATCAACAAATGTAGGGATTGTCCTTCGGCAAAAGCTTGGTGGTATTCAATACTCACTTGTTCACTTTCAATCCAGGTTTTGGTGCTTTCCAGCGGCAAGGTAATGGTGATTTGATGATCCGTATATTCCGCTTGAGGTTGTTTTACCTGACCGGTTTTGAGTGCGTAGCGCAACTGAACTCCTCCTCCGAAATTTAAAGATGCCAATATCTCCCCCTGGCGTTGCAATACATCCAGATCAGATTTTCGCACTCTTAAGCGGATGCTGTTTGGCGTACATCTCAGTTTCATGTCCTTAAGGTTTTGATAGACTCGGGATAAGCGTGTGTTTGGCCTTCTACTTCGCGCTACAAATGACTAGAATTTGCTTCAATTTCGTTTGCGAACCAGAAATCCAAACACACGTTGAAGAAAAACATTTTTGTATATTTAAACAATTTTTGCCACACAAACTCATTAGATTTAACAACAAGTCCATTTTATTTTTCAACAATTCTACTTTCATGAAAACGCTGCTCCCAATTCTTGGATTTATTGTGTTGATTCTATTCGCCAGCTGGTTTTATGTGTGTCAAATCAAAGGAGCATGTGGCCCTGCTGAGGAAAAGGTTGCGAGCGAGGAATCTCTCCGTCTCAAAACCCTGGAAGTCAGTGATGGAGGAAAATTGCTTTTGACAGGCTATGATCATTTTTCGTTCGAAGTCAACGAGTTCAAGCCCATCCTCAATGACAACAACACCCTCTTTTTGGATAAAATTGCCAACCACTTGCAACAAAATTCTACGCTTCTACTCAACATCACAGGAGGATACGGTACCGACGAAGCAGCAGCAGCGAGTGGTTTTTTTGAAAACATTGGCCTCAGTCGTGCCGATGCCGTACGCAAGTTGATGATCCAGCGCGGAGTATCACCTGGTCGCGTTACCCTCAGCCATAACATTGGCGCTGCCGAATTGCGCAAACAGCCCATTGAGTTTGATTTTTACACCCTGGCTCAAAGCGTGGAGTTCACTCCCCTGGCTTACACCTTTGAAGACATGACCTTTTCGGATGAAAGTTTTGCACCCGATGGCGCCGAGTTTCGGCCCATCTTGCCCCTGGTGCAATATGCAGATTCAGTACGCCAATACCTGGCCTTACACAAAAACAAAAAACTCAGCATCATTGGGCATACCGATAGCAAGGGTGATGCCAAAAATAATTTAAAACTCGGACTGGAACGAGCACAAAACACCATGCGCTATTTCCGCGAATTGGGCATCCCGCCGAGCCAAATGGCGGCTTATTCAGAAGGCAGCAAACACCCGGTTAGCGACAACAGCACGGAAGTAGGCAAAAGGCGGAATCGCCGGATCAATTTTATCATTGAGTAAGCGCATGTTTAATTTTTTTTCAATAAAGTAATTAAATTGCGTCAAATCGGGGTCAAGCTATAAACCAAACCCCTTTTACCATCGAACCCTTAACGTACCGTATATGGAAAACTTAAATCAACTCTTTGCCGATTTGGGCACACAAGAGAGCATCTTAATCCTCTCATGGTTGATCATTGCATTTTTGCTGGGATTGCTGGTTGGCTATTTTTTGCGCAATCGTTACGTGAACGAATTGAACAAACAATTGGAGGAAAAAGAACAACAACTGTTTCTGAAACAAAACGAATGGGATCAGGCTCAAAATGAATTGGCACTGAAAGAAGCAGATCTAAAACGCGCCGCATTTGAAGCTGAAGAAGCGCGACTGACGGTTCGTCAAGCCCAGGAAGAAAACCAACGGCTCATACACTTAGCTACATCTGCCCAAGCTGAATTGGACAAGACAAAAGCCGCAGAACAGGCGGCCTTGAGTGTCATCAATGATTTGAATGATCAAATTTTAGGCTTAAAAACCCGCAACGTTCAATTGTTGGAAGCAAGTGGCGACCTTGGAGAAGGTACCAGTGAAGTGGGTATTGGTGGCAGCCTGGCTTTAGACCGTTTGTCGGCCATTGAAGTTCAACTGGCGCGGTTGACCGAAGAAAATACGGCTTTGTTGCGCAAACTGGGGGAACCAGGAATCGCGGAAACACCCGAAGATCGACAGGTCACGACCAACACCCCGCAAAATATTGAAGAAACAAGCGTTGTTGAAACGGCTGGAGAGTTCTTCGTGCCCAAAGTTATCCCCCCAACTGAGCCGGAACAGGAAACCACCAACATGGGGTCTGATTCTTCAAATTTGATGAATGGCGACAAGGTCCTGCTGCGCAATGTGGATAAGAACGACCTGACCGCGATAGATGGCATTGGCCCATTTTTGGAAAAAAAATTGAATGATGTTGGTGTATTCACCTACGCAGATATCGCGGGATGGGACGCTGCAAAAATAGAAGAGATCACCCAACAAATCAGCTTTTTTGAAGGGAGGATTGAAAAAGACGATTGGGTAGGGCAAGCCCAAAAGCTAATTGATGATCAACCTGAAGAGTTCTCCGCCGAAAGCACACTAGCCGATGCCCGGGACTTGATGCACCTCGAAACTGCTATCGTTCCTGCGAAAGACAACCTTAAATTGATTTTGGGCATCGATGAACCCGTAGAAAAAATCCTCCTTACCTCGGGTATCGATACGTTTGCTGAATTGGCCAGGTTGGATCCAGATGAAATCCGCAACATCCTGGAGGTCATTGATCCGGCTTTGTCGGCTAAAGATCCGAGTTCCTGGCCCGCACAAGCGCGTTTGGCTCTGGATGAAGAATGGGAAGTGCTGCAAGATTATCAAGAGCAGTTGAAAGGAGCATGACCGGGCACTTGCAACTGGGAATGTAAAAAATTGAAACAGAAAGGTTGGGATACTGAAAAAATCCTTTTATTTTTAAAAGGATTTTTTTTGTTTCATCACACACCTAATTCATGAGTACCGAAAGGAAAAACCCTATTTTGATTACGGTCACCATCCTTACCGCCATTGTCGGGCTGGTAACCGCCGTTTACAAATGTGGTACCGAACAACAAAATTTTTTCAAAGCGACGGGCACTACTCCCAATACGATTGAACAACCAGAAGAGCCCACCGCTGCGACGGGTACGGGTACTACGGCCATCCCGGTACCCAAACCACCGCCGCCAGCCACTACTACGAACGTTACCATCATTTACCAGGGAGACCAATATGGATGCACGCTCCCCATTGCCATTACCATTGGTGACAAAACGTTTCAGCCAACGAGCAATGCCTATGTGGCTTACGATATCCCCCTGGGCACACAACCGTACCGCATGCAAGGCAACATCAACTGTACCGCAATTGGAGGTTGTAGTGCTTATGGAGAAGGGGTGTTAAATGTCCGAGAAAATGCAACTTTTGCCATCCGGTGGCAAAACACGGCCTATGCGCAATGCTCGATTGGCTTGTTTGAGCAATAGAATCCCAAACACACGCTCACTTCACTGCTTCAAAAACCATATCCAAGCGGGTCGAAATAGCGGTAGGTGATACGGCACCCGGCTTGAGGTAAAACAGAATTTCCAACTTGAACTTGTCTCTGATCAGAGTACGCCGCAAATTGGGCAAGGAAGGATTCATGTTGATGCGTGAGCCTATCCGGCGATCGTCGTAATACACCATGTTAAAAGCTTCATCGGTAGCCCGACATTCGGCAGAACCACTCCTGCATACCCGAATGACCACTTCGCGCAAAAAAGAGTAGTCTCCATTGCCTTGAATGGAAGATAAAGTGGCTGCCCTTGGACGAATTTCTACAATCAAGGCGGTGTCTACCCCAGCATTTTTGGCCAAAGCCAGTACACCAGAGGTCAAATTATCCAACTCAAAAACCCGAGGTAAACCACCGGTCAGCCCGGCGGGTATGTCAAAGGTGATGTTGGGGATAAAGATTTCGAATAAGCGCTCGCGCTTATCCCGCTTACAGGTGCTTGCCAAAAGTAAAGGAAGTAAAACATACAAACTGATCCTGCGCATGATGAAGTGTGTCTTGGTAAAATTCCAAACGCTGATCTGCTTTTTAAATTTTGGTTTAACAACAATCCTTATTTTGTGGCAAACAATAGACTTGTTGCGACGGGAGCGCTTGAGATCAAAAATAAGGGATTTTTTTCCTGATTGAGGCTTATTTTTGAGTGCGTAGCAGCGCTACGGACGAAAAAATAAACGAAAAGCAGGGAAAAAAGACCATTTTTGAGCCAAGCAGTCTCCCGTCGCAACAAGTCTAATAATTGAACCTGATGGCTTCAAATGCTGATTCGCCGCCGATGCTGAAATTTATGCGTGCCTTGTTGGCCGATATCGAAGCCATAGAATACATGTTGAACCACCAGTGGTTTGAAAGCGGGGTAGCCCGCATTGGGGCAGAACAAGAAATGTGCCTCGTTGACCTCAATACGTACAAACCCTTGCCCCTGGCGGTGGAGATTTTGGCGTTGATGAAAGACTGCCCTTGGATCGACACCGAATTGGCGCGCTTTAATCTGGAAGTCAACCTTGATCCGCAGGAATTTTCGGGAGCTTGTTTTCGAGCGATGGAAAGCGAAATCCACCAACGCCTGCAACACCTGCGCCACAACATTGCTCCGCTTAACGCCGATGTTATCCTGACCGGCATTTTGCCCACCATACGAAAACACGACCTGGAGCGCCACAACCTCACTCCCCGCGAACGCTACAACCTGCTCATCGATGCCATGACCGCCCAACGCAATGGCCAAGCCTTTGAATTTCGCCTGCGGGGCATTGACGAATTGCAGGTACGGCACGATACCCCACTGCTGGAGGCCTGCAATACCAGTTTTCAGATTCACCTGCAGGTTGATCCGGCGTCGTACGCTCAAATGTACAATTTTGCGCTGGCCCTGGCTGGCCCAACCCTGGCATTAGGTGCCAATTCGCCCATTGTTTTTGGCCGCAGACTGTGGCACGAGAGCCGTATTGCGCTGTTTCAGCAAGCGCTGGATGTCCGCACTACCCACGACCACCTGCGTGAGCGCAGCACCAGGGTTTATTTTGGCAACAATTGGGTGGAACATTCAATTTTGGATATTTACCGGGAGGATCTGGCGCGTTTTCGCACCCTGATTGCCCGCGATGCGGAAGAAGATGTGGCCAAAAAAATCCGCAGCGGGGAGGCCCCACTTTTGTTGGCTCTGCGTTTGCACAATTCATCCATTTACCGCTGGAATCGGCCTTATTACGGGATTAGTCCCAATGGTAAGCCCCATTTGCGGATCGAAAACCGGATTTTGCCAGCGGGCCCCACGGTCGTTGACCAAATCGCCAATACTGCTTTTTGGACGGGTGCGATGATCGGTTGTCAGCAGAATTATCCTGATATTCGACAAAAGATGAGCTGGGAGGATGCCCGATCCAATTTTGAAAAATCGGCAGCCTTTGGGCTGGATTCAAAGTTTTCGTGGTTTGATGGCAAAAAAATCTCTGCCCGGGAATTGCTCTTACAAGAGCTTATTCCGTTGGCTCGGCAAGGTTTGATTCAGCGCGAGGTTGACCCCAAAGACATTGATTATTACCTGGGTATCGCGGAAGAGCGGATGAAACGCCACACCAACGGGGCCATCTGGCAACTCAACAATTACTCCCACTTGCGCAGGTATTTGCGGGAGGACGAAGCCTTGGTTACCCTCACCGCCGCGATGCACAACCGCCAAAAACAAAATATTCCAGTGCACGAATGGACCGCTTCTTCTTCTGAGGACCTTCCACATTACCGGGCAAGTACGCTCAAAGTGGAAGAGTTCATGACTACCGATTTGTTTACGGTACAAAAGGATGATTTGATTCAGTTGGTCGCCAACCTCATGGACTGGCGCCGCATTCGTTACCTGCCCGTTGAAGATACCAAAGGGCATTTGTGCGGCTTGATCACGGCGCGATTGGTTTTGCGACATTTGTCCAAACAAACAGAACTGGATCAACCTGGCGCGCAGCAAGTTCAGGACATCATGATTGCACAACCCGTTTCTGTTCATCCTTCCATGCTGATACTGGATGCCATCAAGTTGATGCGGGACAAAAAAATCGGCTGCCTACCCGTCGTACAAAACGAAGAACTGGTGGGGATCATCACCGAAAATGACTTTTTGGGCATTACTGCGCGGTTGATTGAGCAGATGGAGAAAGGTTGAGGAGGTTGAGGGGTTGAGAAAGTTGAGGCTACCGCGAGCTGCTCAAACTTGAACCATGTCGCTCGCGGTAGCCTCAACCTCCTCAACTTCTCAACCCTTCTCAACGAAGTAAGAGGATTGCCCGCTCCAATATCGTATCTACGCCCTTAGCCTCATCCGCCGGAGCCAAGTCCAGTTTGATATCGGGAGTTACACCATTTTCGATGTGTTGATTGTCGACGGTTAAGAGGAGTGTGGTGGAAAAAGTATAACTCCAACCGTTGAGCAATTGACCAGAATAAGGTGCGCCGCCACCACCTCCGGTTTGGTCACCCAGAATGGTCACGTTGTTGAGTACGGACATGGCCGAGGTGAAAAAATTGGCCGCGCTATAGACTTTACGGTTGGTCAACACCACAATTTTGCCCAGGTATTTGCTCGCACTTTCACTGGGTTCGATGTAATAGGGGAAAAACTTGCTCAGGTCATTGCTGCCGGGGCCGATTTTGTATTGCACCGCGCCGACCTTGGTTTTGGCACTGACCAAACGACGCATGATCGCATCCACGTTGCCCAAGCTGCCCCCCGTATTGTCGCGCATATCGATGATCCACCCCTTGGCTCTGCCGTAATATTTGATCAATTCATTCATCGATTCTCCCGAAACACCGTCACTGAAACTGGAGTAGCGGATGTAGGCTACGCTGCTATCGACCCATTGCGTGCGAAAAGGTAGAATGATCCGGCGGTCTTCCTTGAGGTAATTGCGGTCGATGATGTTGGCATTGTAATTGGGTGGATAGTTGAAAAACCAACTCCGGTTGCTCGCCGCGTTGAAGGGCGCTATCAAGGAAACGTGGCCATCTTTCAGCTCGTTGAGCATGGCACTGAGAACGTTGAACAACGCTTCGTCGGTAGTTTTTTCATTGACCTGTGGACGGTATTTTTGGTAAACGGCCTGCCAGTCGATGTTTTTAAATTCAAACAGGGTGTATTTGGCATCTACTTCGCGCCACAATAGTTCAAAGTTTTCTACGGGATTGTCCGCAGGATCGGCTTCAATGAGTAGTTCGGAACAGGCTGAAAAACTCAAGACAAATCCGACTAAGAGTAAAATATGGTGCAGCTTTTTCATCGCGATTAATATTTGAGAATTTTGGAAAAAGTGAGGGTTTGGATCACCGACTGAAAGGAGTTGGGTTTGCTAAACTGGTCGTACTGAAAAGTGTAGGAAATCCGGTAAGGAACCTGGGCTACGATTTGCCTTTTGTGTTTGCGGTTGCGGTAAAAATCCAAACTCGCTTTGTATACCCAGCCGAAACGCCGATTCAAGGTGCCGACTTGCACTATGCTCACTTCCTGGTCGGTTTCCCCCAGAATTGGTCCACTGAATGTATACAAGGGGCGTACAAAAGCGCCAATAACGGGCAAACTCAATTGTTGAGTAAGCATGAATTCCTTGCGGCCAGGTTTGAACTTGTATTCCAGTCGACCCGTTGCGCCAAGCTCTAGACCAGCATCGTACCCCAAGATGTTGTTGACGTTTTGGAGGGCAAAGCGCAGGTTGCCATAGCCCTGAGCCCAGGGCCCGGCATATGCTTTCCAGGTTCCTTTTTGCCAAAAGGGAAATTGCCAGCTGTAGTTGCTCCCAAAATTGAGCATCATCAGGTTGAAATCCTCAGCCCGGTCGATGGCTATTCCCGAAAAAATACTGGTATTGAATTCTTTTAAGGCCTGAGGGGTATAACGCAGGTGATTGAAAGAGAGTTTAAATCCACTGCCCTCCAGGCGCAAAGGAGAAATATAGGCGTCGCGTAGGGTAAGGGTTCCTATTTCCACCGTTCGAAAACGATAGTCAGAATGCTCGCGGGCATAAACCGGGTCAAGGATTATTTTTTCCAGCAGAGGTGTTTGAAAATTATCACTTTTTTCGGATTGAGCCAGCAGGGCTGTGGGAAACAGGAGCAATGCACCCCACCTGAACCAAAAAATGACCAGTGTTTTACGGTTGAGCATAAGTGTAATGTAAATTTTAGGTTAATATTTCGAGCTTAGTTCTAAAACGCAAAAAACACGAGTTTGGTCGTATGAAATTAATGCTATCTTTCGGCGGTTTTTATCAAGATCACCAAATGCTTACTAATCATCTCTAATCCAGATACATGAATTCTTTCGACCTCTCCGCTCTGAGCTCCGGAGGAGCAGTGATGCTGATCCTTTTTTTGATCGCCGTATTGGCCTTTGAATTTGTCAATGGTTTTCACGATACAGCAAATGCAGTTGCAACCGTGATTTACACCCATTCGCTTAAGCCAACAGTTGCCGTAGTTTGGTCAGGGATTTGGAATTTCTTGGGTGTCATCACCGGTGGAGTAGGTGTGGCAATGGGGATCGTTAAATTGCTACCTGTAAATGACATGATGATCATGCCCTTTTTTGAAAGCGCCAGCATCATTGCAGCGGTGCTGTTGTCTGCGATCATTTGGAACCTGGGAACCTGGTACTACGGTATTCCTTCTTCCAGTTCGCATACCATGATTGGTGCGTTGTTGGGCGTTGGAATTGGGTTTTATTGGATACACGGTGGCGATGGGGTCAACTGGGGGAAAGCACAAGAAATTGCCCTGGCGTTGCTGTTTTCGCCCTTCTTTGGTTGCTTCGCGGCGCTTTTTTTGATGTGGTTTTTGTCAAAAATAATCAAGAACAAAGAGATTTTTCATGAACCGGAGCGAGGTAAAGCACCTCCCACCTGGATTAGGGCGATACTGATCACGACTTGTACCCTGGTGAGTTTTTTCCATGGGTCCAACGACGGACAAAAAGGGGTGGGCTTGTTTATGATTGTACTGATGATTTTTCTTCCTGCTCAATTTGCCCTGCACAAAAGTTTTGATGCAGAAGCCATCTTGACGGTTGTCAACAAAATAGAGCAAACAACCAGTACGGCAATGGATAGTTCACCCCGAAGAAATGAAGCCGCACAGGAAGTCATGGAGGCTGCAGGTGAGCTAAGGGTATTATTGGTGCAGACGAATCCTGACCGCCCTGCGATTCGCAAAGAGTTGCAAAAACTGAACAAAAACCTCAAAGAAGCAACCAATGTGAGATCCTTTTACAAACCAAAAGATAAAGCGGAATTCAAAGCAGTGGCCGATCAGTTGGCTACCAATTATGAATTTGCGCCACGTTGGGTAATTTTCTTCATTTCTCTGGCATTGGGCATTGGCACCATGATCGGCTGGAAACGAATAGTAGTGACCATCGGGGAGAAAATTGGCAAGACACACCTGACTTATGCTCAAGGCGCTACTGCGGAACTGGTGGCCTCGGCAACCATTGCGATGAGTACCGTTTTCCATGCTCCGGTAAGTACAACCCACGTGCTTTCGTCGGCAGTGGCGGGCACCATGATTGCCAAAAATGGACGCAAAAACCTGCAAAAATCTACTTTGATCACGATCCTCTCGGCGTGGATACTCACCTTGCCAGTAACCATCATTTTGTCCTGTGGCTTGTACTTGTTGTTCAGAACAATCTTCGGATAGTTATGAGTTATGAGTTATGAGTTATGAGTTAATTTAGCTCATTCATAACTCATAACTCATAACTCATAACTTATCACTCCTTATAAAATATCCACTTCGCAAACTCTCTGAACGTACCTTTCTTGCCATACAGCAGGATACCTACCCGATAAATGCGGCCAGACAACCACACGAAGAAAATCGAAGTCCCGATCAACACGATCACGGAAGTTATGATTTGCCAGGCCGGAGGTTTGGATGCCAGAATAGCCGGCATTACAATGGGCGAGAACAGGGGAAAGATCGAGGAAAATACCGACAAACTCGAAGTAGGCGTTTCCACGGCCTTGATCATGATGTAAATGGCCAATACCACTGGAATGACAATCGGAATGGTCAGCGTTTGAGCTTCGCCCATATCGTCGCCAATGGCAGAACCCACTGCGGCGAACAACGATGAATACAAGAAATAGCCCCCCAGGAAATAAATGATAAACAAGGGCAGGATCAAAGCCCAATTGACGTTGCCGATCTCGGCCATTGCCGCCATCACCATAGCTTGGGTATCTTCGGGGTTGACGCTGGAAGCCCCCTGGCTCATTTTCATTTGTTGTTCCGCATCAAAGCCCATGGCCACTTGCGCGATGGTCATGAGCAAAGGAATCATGATGGCCCAAATCAGTACCTGGGTCAGTCCTACTCCACCTACGCCAATGATTTTACCCATCATCAGTTGGAATGGCTTTACCGATGACACCATCACTTCTACAATCCGGTTGGTTTTTTCCTCCATCACCGAGCGCATCACCATCGTGCCGTATATAAATACGGCCATGTACATGATGAAACCCATAATGAAGCCAATTCCGGCACCAATGGCACCCGTCAGGCGGGTCGCGTCTTGCCCTCCTTTTTCAATGGGTTCGGGCTCAACATCGACTGAAGTGTTGAGGGCCTCTAATTGTTTGCGTTCCAGCTTGAGGGCGTCAATTTTGTAGTCGCGCAGGGCATCCCGCACCCGATCTTTGATGTGTACTTCTACATCCAGCGTCGGTTGACCTTTGGAATAGTAGTACACCATATAGTCTTTACTAAAGAGGTTGTCAATCTTTGGTAAGACCAAAACCGCATCATAGCCGCTGGCCTTGAAATTTTTGCGCAAAGTGTCCAAGGGTTTTTGTTCAAACTTGAAAAAAATCCCTTTTTCGTCCTTTAATGCCCCTTTGAGGATGCCACTTTCATCCAATACGGCAATTTTTTTGGTATCGTCGCTTTCATAAGAAAATATGAAGCCCACGATCACGAAAAACAGTACAAAAACCAATGGGGTGACCAAGGTGGCAATGATGAAGGACGGGCGCGTCACTCGGCTGAGGTATTCGCGTTTTATGATGAGAAAAAGTTTATCCATGATGGTTGTTTTAAATAATGAGAGATAGGGTTATCAGCTAACCAAGCCATGGTTTTTGTTCACTGCTTGAATAAATATTTCATTCAAGGAAGGCAAAATTTCGTTGAATGCGCTGATGTGTGCGCCTTGGCCCAACAGGTATTGCAAAAGGGCATTGGAGTTGCCACCTTCGCTCAGTCCGACTACCAATGAAGCTGGCTTTTGGTCTACTACTTCAAATCCGGGGGGTAAAGTTCCTTTCCATTCTTCGGCAAAATCAATCTGAAAGCGGTTTTTTTTGAAGCTGTTGCGGATGGCTTTCACCTGTCCATTGAGGATGTTCTGTCCTTGATCGATCAGCACAATGTTGTCGCAAATTTCTTCTACTTGCTCCATGCGGTGGGTAGAAAAAATGATGCTGACGCCTTTGTCGCTTAGTTCCGCAATTTCGTCTTTGAGTAAATTGGTATTGATGGGGTCTAGCCCCGTGAAAGGTTCGTCGAGGATGATCAGCTTGGGATTGTGGAGCACGGTAGCGATGAATTGGATTTTTTGCTGCATCCCTTTGGACAGCTCTTCTATTTTTTTGCCCCACCAGTCGCTGACTTCAAATTTTTCCATCCAGTAGGTCAGCGCTTTTTTGGTATCACTGCGGGAAAGCCCTTTCAGGCGTCCCAAATAGGTGAGGTGTTCGCCTACTTTCATTTTTTTATACAAGCCACGCTCTTCGGGCATGTAGCCAATCTGCTCGGGGTGCAGGCTATTGAGCGCCTGGCCATCCAGAAAAACTTTCCCGCCGTCGGCACGGGTAATGGTGGTAATGATCCTGATCAAAGAAGTTTTGCCGGCGCCATTGGGGCCCAATAGCCCGAAAATTGAGGCGCGGGGCACCCCAAAGCTGACGTTGTTCACGGCAATCTTCTTGTCATAGGTCTTTACTACGTTTTGTAAGTCGAGAATCAAGTCCATGTGCTGCTATGAGTATTTTTTGAAAACTAAGAGGAAATTACTCAGTTTCGAGGCTAGTTGTACATAATTTCAGATAGACGTTTTGGATTTTAGGACAAAAGTGTTTTTTTTTACACAAGTGACCCTCTGCCGCTGTCTGCGTCAAATTAGTATCAAAAAACAATTATTTATTTCATCCAACCCATGTTTGCTATGAAAAAAGTTGCGCTTATTTGTGCAATCTGCTCAATTGTTAGTTTCATCCCATTGTTGGGTCAGGACACAACAATTAGTCCTGATTTCACTATCAAAGGGGTGGATATTCCAGAAGATTATGACATTGCCCAGAGCAATACGCTGCGGGTTACGCTGCCCAATGTAGACGATAAATTGGTGAAGCGGGTCTGGTCTTCGTATGCCCGCACCCAATTGCGAAGCAAAGTACGCTACGACCGCAAAACCAAACAACACCTGGCCGAGCAAGCCAATATAAAGTCTTATGGTTCAACCAATTTGGAGTATGAAAGCCGCCAATCGGGCAAGGACGTCAACTTCGAAATCTCCTTCCAAGAGACGAGTTATGTGGAAACTGAAGTGAGTGGTTTTTCTCAACGCAGCATCAATACCACCAACTTGCAACGCAACCGCGCTGCTCGCACGGTACTGGAAGATTTTGCCCGCGAAGTACGCCGCGAACAGACGCGCCTGGAAATGGTGCAAGAAGAAAAGAACCTGCGTAAACTAGAAGGGGAACTTCGTTCGTTAAAAACTGCAAACACGCGTTACCACCAGGAAATCAAACAGGCCGAAGAACGCATTCAGAAAGCTAAATCCAACATCAGCCAAAATGAAAAAGATCAGGTAGACACCCAGAAAAAGCTACAAGATCAACAAAAGACCCTGGAGTTGGTCAAAAGAAAAATGAGCAGTATTTAATTTCTGATGTTGGCTTCGGCTGACCTCTACCCTATACAATGTATTTAGAGAGAACTTTACGAATGGCCTGTCACCTTGCGGTGGCAGGTCTTTTTTTTTGTTTAAGTGCTGGAACCTTTTTTGCTATCTTTGCACCCTAAAAAAGCTGCCGTGAATTACCTGACGCTGGAAAATGTAACCAAGACCTACGGAGAGAAAGTACTGTTCCAAAACATCAATCTACAAGTCAACAAAAATCAAAAAGTGGGTTTGGTGGCCAAAAACGGCTCCGGAAAATCCACTTTGCTGCGCGTAGTAGCTGGATTGGAAGGCTCCGAAGGTGAAAGCGCCCGCGTGCTCATGCACCGGGATGCACGCATTGGCTTTTTGTTTCAGGATCCGGAATTCAATCCACACCATACCATCATTGAAGCGGCACTGGATGCGGATAACCCCACGTTCAATGCCATCAAAGCTTACGAGGAAGCACTGCTGCAAAGCGACAATGAAACCCTCCTACAAGCGGCCATGACTCAGATGGATGACCTCAAAGCCTGGGATCTCGACGCCAAGCTGAAAGAACTGCTCACCCGTTTTCGCATCAGCAATTACGCACAACCCGTACGCACTCTTTCGGGTGGCCAAAAAAAACGCCTTGCCCTGGTGCGCATGATCCTGGCTGATCCCGATTTTTTGATCCTCGACGAACCGACCAACCACCTTGACCTCGATATGATCGAGTGGCTGGAAGAATACCTGCGGCAGCCCAACCTCACCATCCTGATGGTGACGCACGACCGTTATTTCCTGGAGCGGGTTTGTGACCAGATTGTGGAACTGGATCAGGGACAGGTATACAAATACAGCGGCAACTACTCCGATTTTTTGGAGAAAAAAGCCGCCCGCGCCGAAAATGAAAGTATCGAGCTGGACAAGGACCGCAAATTGCTCAAAAAAGAACTTGACTGGGTGCGTCGCCAACCCAAAGCTCGTAGCACCAAGGCCAAATCGCGGGTAGACTCTTACAGTGAACTCAACGAAAAAGTATCGGGCGCTACCGTCGAAAAGGAAATGAAAATCGACATCAAGGGGCAACGTATGGGCAAAAAGGTCTTGGAACTGCACAACGTAGGCAAAACCTTTGGTGGACTCAAGATCGTGGAGGGCATGAACTACAAGTTTCGCCCCTTCGAGCGGGTAGGCATCGTGGGCCCCAACGGCGTGGGTAAAACAACCTTCCTGAAAATCCTCACGGGCGAAATTCGTCCAGATACCGGCAAAGTGGTGCAGGGCGACAATACCCTGTTTGGTTATTATACCCAGGACGGCATCCAACTCAAAGAAGACAAACGGGTCATCGATGCGGTGCAGGACATCGCCGAATACATCCCCCTGGAAAAAGGTCTCAAACTCAGCGCCGCGCAACTGCTGGAGCGTTTCCTGTTTAGCCGCAAACAACAGTTGGTGTATGTGTCGCAGTTGAGTGGGGGCGAGCGCCGTCGCCTGTTCCTGCTGATGATCCTGATGCGCAACCCCAATTTCCTGATCCTGGATGAGCCCACCAACGACCTCGATATCCTGACGCTGAACATCCTGGAAGACTTCCTGCTCGAATTCCCCGGCTGCGTGATCATCGTGACGCACGACCGTTATTTTATGGACAAAGTGGTGGAGCACCTCTTCGTATTTGAAGGGGATGGCCAAATCCGCGACTTTAACGGGGATTACAGCGAATACCGCGAAATCCAGCGCGAACGCGAACGCGAACAACGCCGCCAGGACAAAGCCGAACAACAAAAGGCCAAAGAAGATCAAAAAGAAACCAAACCCGGCCTGAGCTTTGATCAACGTAAAGAAATGAACCGCCTGGAAAAGGAAATCCAAAAGCTGGAAGAGAAAAAAACGCAGGTGGCCGATCAATTCAACCGTACGGACCTGAAACCGGAAGACATCAAGAGGCTGTCGGTGGAAATCAATCAGCTGAGCGGGCAAATTGAAGAGAAGGAAGGGCGATGGATGGAGTTGGCGGAGTTGGCGTGATTCAATTCAATTGCCAACTTCCAAATGGCAGTATTATATATTTGGATGTTTTTGATTAATTTGGGGGGAGAAAATATTAGCCCGTATGCTAAAATCCTCCCACGTTATCTACCCTTTTAGCCTTCGGCAAGGCAAACTGTTTTATCTTATTTGGATCATTGGATTTTTTTCGTGCTTATTGTGCACGCACTTCGGTTTTGCCCAGCCTAAAGTCAAATTCAAGCGATATAGCTTAGAGGAGGGTCTTTCACAAAGTTATGTATTCTGCATGTTGCAGGACAGCAGAGGGCTGATGTGGTTTGGTACTGAAGATGGGTTAAACAAGTTTGATGGTTACCGCTTTACAGCATACCGTAATGTACCAGTAGATACCACCAGCTTGAGTTACAACAATATCCGAGCAATTTTAGAAGATCGAAATAAAAACCTATGGGCTGGCAGCTTTTATGGGGTACTGCATCGGTTTGACCGAAAGACCGAGACCTTTCAGCGTTTCCAAATGCCAGCGAGTAATCCCAATGATTTGACCAATGACAATATCCGGGTATTGGCCGAAGATGCCCAAAATGGATTATGGGTGGGAACGTTTAGAGGGGGCTTGAACCACTTTGACCCCCAAAAAAGAAAATTTTTTCGCTACCAGCACGTGCCGGAAAATGGAAACAGTTTGAGCGACAATGGCATCAATGCATTGTTGCCAGTCGGTGCAGATGCGCTTTGGGTAGGTACCACAAACGGGTTAAATCTTTTCAATACCAAAACCAAAAAATTTAAACGATTCTTCCACGTTCCAGGAGATCCCCAAAGTCTTAGTTCGAATAATATTCATGCACTTTACCAGGATCGGTCAGGAAACATTTGGGTGGGTACCTCTCGTGGATTAGATCGGTATAACCCCCAAAATGGCAACTTTGATCATGTACTTCCTATGGTGGGTGAAGTCAATCCTTCTTCAGCAGAAGGCTATGGCGTTGTCGCTATTCGGGAAGATTCTTTTGGTAAACTTTGGCTGGGAACTTCCAGCCAGTGTGTTTTATTGCTTGATGTTGGGCAGAAACAGCTGCGACAATTTACCTATAGCCCCGCTGAGCCTACTAGCCTAAGTTCGTGCTCCATTTACGCCATTTACGCCGATTTGGAGGGAGGTATCTGGATTGGCACCCGGGGTGGCGTGAATCGATATGATCCCAGATTGCACCAGTTTCGCCATTATGCAGAGGAACAGGCTAACCCACGCGGACTGCCCGGTAAGAGTATTAGGAACATTGCCGAAGACCATCAAGGTGTTTTTTGGGTGACAACCTCTAACGGAAGGAGGCCACTTGACCTTAACAAAGGCACACTTACTAAAGCTGAAGTTGATCCTACTCTATGGGAATTGCTGGTTGAGCAAAATGGCGGATCATTTGTTGTAGGACAGCAAGGAGACGTATGGATTGGCAGTAAAGAAGGCTTAATTGTCTGGAATCATAACAAGGGTAGTATTCAGCGATATCGCCATAACCCTGCTGATAGCCTATCCATCGGCAACGACGAAATCCAAAAAATTTACCTGGCAAAAGATGGAACTGTTTGGTTAAAACTAGCCAATGGAATTAGTATTTTTTATCCTAAGCAAAAAAAATTTGAAAATTATTTCCTCCAGCCCAACCAGCCCAAGGGACTCGGGGCAAATAATGTCAATCATTTCCTGGATGATGGCAAAGGTAAAATGTGGCTCGGTACAAGGGGAGGAGGTTTGGTCCATTTTGACCGAAAAAACAAAACTTTTTTTCACTATCAAAACCAACCCAACAATCCGCTTTCTTTGAGTGACAATGTAATTCACGGCCTTTTTGAAGATCACAAGGCTCAATTGTGGATCAGTACGGCCATGGGCATCTGTCGTTTCAATCCAGATGGTACATTTACCCAAATTAGGGCAAGGGATGGCTTATCCAACGATTATGTCTACGGAATTCTGGAAGACCAGAAAGGGAACTTTTGGATGAGTACCAATAAAGGCATTACTCGTTGGGATACTAAAAAAAAATTTCGCCTTTACGATTTATTCGATGGATTGCAAAGCAATGAATTTAACGACGGCTCTTACTACCATAGCCTCCGTACTGGTGAATTATTTTTTGGAGGCATCAACGGACTTACCGTTTTTCACCCAGACAGCATTCG